>OLRE01001299.1_pt1 | contig 25025 bp, 20 predicted proteins | sample 1672461 | NCBI WGS metagenome assembly OLRE01 (sample SAMEA3136688, study PRJEB25190) | human gut metagenome | biome: human gut; feature: human-associated habitat; material: faeces | place: Austria | collected 2013
CCGCACCTCGCTCGCCGTATCGGCACTTAGAATTATGCGGTATTGCCTTTATTATAAAGCATCCAACCGCCCCTGTAAACAAAAAACAGGCACAGCCCATTGGCCATGCCCGGTATATGATAGAACTTATTCTTTGTCCTTCAACTCACCCCGGCAGCGGTACAGCGCGCCCAGGATGAACACGAAGCAGATCACCCAGGTGACCGGCTCACAGAAGCAGACCGCCGTGTAGCCCACCGCGGGCACGATCCACACGCCGAAGATGACCTTGCCGATGAGTTCCAGTCCGCTGGCCAGCAGCGGCTCGATGGTGTGCTGGATGCCCTGCAGCATGTTCCGCACGATGACCAGTACCGCCATGGGCGGGATGACCGGGGCGCTGATCTTCAAGTACAGCACCGCGTTGGAGATGATGACCTCGTCGTTGGTGCCGGTGATGGCCCGCACCGCCGGATCGCTGAGGAAGAACACGAACAACATCACGAACACCCACCACACAAAGTAGATGCCCAGCGCCGTGGTCACGCCTTTCATGATGCGGCTGCGGCGGCCTGCGCCCAGGTTCTGGCTGCTGTAGGTGGCCACTGCGATGCCCAGCGCACCGCCGGGGATAAAGAACAGTTCCGCAAAGCGGCGGGCGGCGACCTGAGCCGCGATGTAGGTGCTGCCCAGCGCATTGATACTGCTTTGCAGTACCACACTGCCGATGTTGTAGATGGCGCTCATCAGGCCCATGCTTAGGCCCGCCCAGAACATATTGGCGGCAAATTTTTTGCCGTTGGCAAAGGCGTTGCGGGTAAAATGCAGGGCCGGGTAATTGCGGATGATGTACCACCCGCACAGCACCGCACTGATGCCCTGGGCTACCACGGTGGCGGCCGCCGCGCCGCCCACACCCAGCTGCAGCGGGCCCATAAAGGCGATGTCCAGCCCGATATTGAGCACCGTGCTGAACAGCAAAAAGTACAGCGGCGTCAGGCTGTTGCCAATGGCCCGCAGCAGGGCGGCTTCCATATTATAAGCCATCGTCAGCGGGATGCCCAGCAGAATCAGCGTCAGGTAGGCAAGGGCCCCATCTATCGACGCTTCCGGCACCTGCAGCAGCACCAGCAGCGGACGGCGCACACCAACGAAAACCACCGTCAGCACAGCAGCCGTAGCCCCGGCCAGCGCCAGCATCCAGGCCGTGGCGCGGCGCACGCCCTTTTCATCACCTGCGCCAAACAGGCGGCTGACCGTCAACGCCAGACCGTTATTCATGCCGAAGGCGAAGTTCATGATAAGGCCGTACAGGGCAGCTGTAGCCCCGATTTCCGCCAGGGCAGCGTCCCCCAGGATATGCCCGGCCAAAGCGGTATCCGTCAGATTATAGAACTGCTGCAGCAGGTTGCTTAAAAACAGCAGTGCCGAAAAGTTCAGCAGCAGCCGTACCGGGTCGCCCCGGGTCATATCGGTAACGCGGCTTTGCGCGGTAGCCATAATGCGTACATCTCCTTATACAAAAAGGGCAAAATCAAAGACCAGTTTATTGTATCACGCCGCCACAGCCCATACAAGAGAAAAAAGCGGCAGAATCCGGCAAAAATCCCGCCAATCTTTCTTCGTCGTTCCGTGCCGTATCAGTCAGGCTCTGCCCGACCTCTTTTTTCACATTTTTGCAGGGGAAAATTTCGTGTAAAGTAACATGTAAGCGCTTACATGTTTGTGCAAAAAGGACAAATTTTGTGCCAAAAGTTTGTGCATAAAACGACTGGCACCGCAAAATTTCGTTGTTTTGTAAAAAATTCGCGTTAATTTCTTGTCAAATCCGAGAATTGAAACAGAAAAAGCGTTATGTTATCATAGCATCAATGAAAGCGCTCACAGAAAGCGCTTACATATCTACGGGAGGTTCAGCTTGACGATATACGACATTGCCCGCAAGGCGGGCGTATCCATAGCCACCGTGTCCCGCGTGCTCAACGGCGGCAACGTCAAAGAGGAGACCCGCAACAAGGTGCAGCAGGTGCTGGACACCTGCGATTATCACCCCAGCCAGGTGGCGCAGGGGCTGGCCAACCGCCAGACCCGCCGGGTAGCGGTTATGACCCTGGATATCCGCGATGTGCACCATGCGGCCATTGCCTACGAGATTGAGCGTGCCATGGCAGATGCCGGGTACAGCACCGTTCTGTGCAACCTTGGCAGTGATACCACCTGCGTGGAAAATGCCCTGCGCGGGCTGCGGGGCCAGCAGTTTGACGGCGTGTTCTTCATTGGCTCAGTATTTGCCATGCCGGTGTACAGCCGCTGCATCACCCGATATATCACCGATATTCCTATTCTGCTTACCAATGCGGTACTGCCGCAGTCCAATGTATACGGCGTGCTTGCCGATGAAGCCGGTGCCTTTTGCAAGGCAGCCAAAAAACTCTACCACGCTGGGCGGCGCGACATTGCCTTTGTCATGGATGGCGAGACCCGCAGTGAGCGCAGTAAGCTGGACGGTTATGCCCGCGCTATGGCACAGTGCGGTTTGCAACTCTCCATCTTCCGGGCCGAGCGCTCGGTGGAGGGCGGGCGGCTTGCCATGGAGCATATCCTGCTGGAGGCTCCGGACACAGACGCCGTTCTGTTCACCGAGGATACCACGGCTGTGGGTGGTCTGCAGGCCCTGCACAGCCGGGGTATCACGGTGCCGGACCGTATGGCCGTCATTGGCTGCAACAACAGCGTCTACTGCAGCATCTGCAGCCCGCAGCTTTCCTCTATCGACAACAGCCTGCATGCAACGGGCCGCACCGCTGCCCGCCAGATGATTGCCCTGCTGAACCACGAACCGGATGTGGAAAAAAGCATCCGTCTGCCCTGTAGCCTAGTGCTGCGGGACACCACCCCGCCGATGCTGTAAGGCGTTTTCCCACTGCATTTTATACCCACGCGTACTCTGCCGCGCCGAAGCAGAATGCGGGCTGTGGTATGAAAAATAAAAAGAACGAGAGGAACCTGTTCACTATGAATGTCGCGATTTCCATTATTCTCCTGATTAGTTACCTCGCCTTCGTAATTTACATTATGAAGGGCGGTAACCTGCTCATGGGCTTCATTATGATGTCCTGTGTGTGGATTCCCGTTGGCGTGCTGGGCGGCCAGATTGACTGGGCTACCTTCAACGGCAACATCATGCAGACAGCGCCATCCAACATCGGCGGCAACGTCGTGTTGATCTTCATCGGCAGCTGGCTGGGCCAGGTACTGCTGAAAACCGGCATTGCCTCCACCATCATCCGCAAAACCGTTGAGCTCGGCGGTGACAAACCCCTGTTTGTTGCTGTCCTGCTCAGCATCCTGACCACTCTGATTTTCTGCAGCGCTTACGGCGCTGGCGCCGTCATCGGCATCGGCGTTATCGTTCTGCCCATCCTGCTTTCATTGGGTGTGCCCAAGGCAGTGGCTACGGCCTCCTACCTGATGTCTGTCGGCGCAGGCATGTACACCAATGCTGTTATCTTCAGTGAGAAGCAGGCCGTTCTGCTGCTGAACGAGACCAACCCTGAGTACACCTATCAGGTTTACAAGCAGGTTGGCATGGTTGCCACCGGCGTTCAGCTGGTCATCATCATCCTGATGCTGGTTACCATGCTGGGCAAAAAGAAAAAGAACGTCCACGCCTGGGCCGCCCCTGCCGGCGATGCCGAGGCTGCCTCCAAGGATGCGCCCCTCTACGCGCTGCTGGCTCCGTTCCTGCCCGTTATCCTGATTATCTTCTTCAAGTGGAACTCCCTGCCCGCCTTCCTGGCTGCCATCTTCTACGCCCTGTTCACCTGCGGCTACGGCAAGAGCTTCAACGGTCTGGGTGACACCATCAACCGCACCCTGTATGACGGCATCATGGACGCCGCTCCCCTGATCGGCTTCCTGTTCTTCCAGGGCATCTTCACTGCCGCTGCCAACTGCGACGCCGTCTTCTTCAAGGAGAGCCTGGGCGCCATCATCCCCACCAGCACCCTGCTGCTGACCATCGTCTTTGCTATCGGCACGCCTCTCGGCCTGTTCCGTGGCCCGCTGTCCGTTTTCGGTGTCGGCCCTGTCACCTTCGCCGTTATCAACAGCTTGGGCGTGTTCCAGATTCCGTTCCTGTTCGCCGTGTTCCAGTTCACCGGCATCGCCACCACGATTTCCAGCTGCGTTACCCAGTCCTGGAACATCTGGGCCATCAACTACACCAAGGTTTCCACCAAGGACTTCATGCTCACCGCGTTCCCGTGGTGCTGGGTCGCCAACATCATCAACCTGGCTATCCTCTTTGTCCGTATCGGCTGATCTGACCTGAGCTTTTCCTATCAGGAGTGCGCTTTCCCTGCCGCGGCAACGCGCACAGCGCACTCCTTTTTGTTTTTTGACTGATTTACAGGAGGCAACATTTATGCACAAAGTATTGCTGATTGGCGCCGGCTCTATTTGCCGCACCCACATTGATGCATTTGAGGGGCTGCACGGCCGCGCCAAGGTCGTGGGCATCGTGGCCCGCCATCAGGAATCTGCCCAGAAGGCCATCGACAACGCCGATCTGGATGCCAAAGCCTACACCGATTACAAGCAGGCCATTGCAGAGTCCGGCTGCGACATCGTATCGGTCATGACCCCACCGGATACCCACAAGGAAATCACCGTCTACGCGCTGGAGCATGGCTGCCATGTTATGGTAGAAAAGCCGATGGCCCCCTCGCTGCAGGAATGTGATGAGATGATTGAAGCCGCCAGGCGCACCGGCAACAAGCTGGAGGTGGTTGCCCAGAGCCGCTGCCTGACCCCCATCTACCGCACCAAAAAGCTGATGGAAAGCGGCATTGCGGGCAAGCTGCTGTACACCCAGATCAACTCCTTCTGGTACCGCGGCCGCAGCTATTATGACCTGGCCTGGCGCGGCCAGTGGGCCAGCGAGGGCGGCGGCTGTACCTTTGTGCATGCGGTCCACCATATCGATCTGCTGGCCTGGATGGCCGGCATGCCCAGCCAGGTTTCCGCCATGATTGGCAATGTTTCCCACACCAACAGTGAGGAAGAGGACCTTTCGATGGCGATGCTGCGCTACCCCAACGGCAGCTTTGCCCAGCTTTCCGCCAATCTGGTCTGCCATGGCCAGAAACAGGCCCTGACCTTTGCCTGCGAGAAGGCCAACTTGGAAATTCCCCACGCATTCAGTGCCGACACCCCGCTGGAGAACGGCTTCCCAAAAGAGAACACCGAGTTCCTGAAAGAACTGAACGAAGCCTACGAGGCCATTCCTGCACTGGAATACGAGGGTCACGCCGGTCTGGCCGATGATCTGGTCCGTGCCATTGACGAGAACCGCCCCGTGCTGATTGACGGCGAGGCCGGCCGTGCCACGATGGAACTGATTATGGCCATCTATAAGTCCGCCTCCGAGGGACACACCGTGGACCTGCCGCTGGCCAAGGATGACCCGTTCTACACCCGCGAAGGTGTACAGGCAAAGATGCCCCACTTCTACAAAAAGACCGGTTTCCTGGCCAAGTTTGAAAAGGACGAAATTGTGCTGGCCAGCAGCAACATGAAATAATCCGGCCCTGATACATACTAAAAGGAGCACACCGTGGCAGAACTGGAAAAGAAAACCGATAAGGCTGAGGATCTGAAAAAGGCGCTGTCCCTTTTCACCTTTCAGGGGCAGATGGAGCGCTACAAGCCCCAGCGCGGCAGCCGTCTGCCGCTGGTTCCGATGCTTGCCTCGCTGCGGGAGATGAGCCCCCGCCAGTGGGCCGCTTACGCCTTCGGCCGCGACCCGCTGCGCGGCAAGTTCACGCCGGAGCAGATGCAGGAACTTTCCGACAAGGCGCTGGCCTGCGGGCAGGAGGAGGCCAGCAAGCTGCTGGACACCCACCACGGCAAGGTGGAGCCCACCTTGCTGGCACGGGAACTGGGCCTGAGCATTGACCGGCCCGATATGCCCAACGGCGGCGGGCAGGTTATCTTTGCCCAGTACGAGGAACCGGACAAAATCACCGTATTTATGGATACGGTGGACAAGGCCAACGCACTGCTCAGCCGCCGCCCGAACCTGGTCAACCTGCTGGGCAAGCGCAGTATTGAGCAGGTGCTGGTGGCCCACGAGATTTTCCATGCGGTGGAACTGCGGGCCAAAGATACCATCTTTACCCAGACCTACCGGCTGCAGCTGTGGAAGCTGGGCCCCCTCAAAAACGAGTCCGGCGTAGCCTGCCTGGCCGAGATTGCGGGCATGGAATTTGCCCGCACACTGCTGGCGCTGGATTTCTGCCCCTACCTGTACGATGTGTTCTTTGTATCGCTGTACGATGCACAGGCCGCCAGCGACCTGTACCGCAGTATCTGCCGCCTGTGCAGCCAGCCTTCGATTGAGGAAACCATGTCCCCCCAGGAACTGCGCGAAGCACTGGACGCAGAGGACGAATAAGCCATTTTCCAAGCCTTCATCATAAATTCCAAACCACAAAGCAGCACCTGAAAAGTCGGGTGCTGTTTTGTGGTATACACGGTTTGCTGTTTGTATATTTTCAACAAAAAATACACTATTGACGGCAAAACTTCTGCACGCTATACTGGTATTATAGGTGATTTTCCGGATGGATTTCGCCAGAAGGAGAGAATAAGTATGTTGGACGTTCTGATCATCGGTGCAGGCGTTTCCGGCTGTGCCGCAGCGCGGGAATTATCGCGCTGTAAAGCAGATATTCTGGTGCTGGATAAGGAGGAGGATGTCTGCTGCGGCACCTCCAAGGCCAACAGCGCCATTGTCCATGCAGGCTACGATGCCACCCACGGCAGCCTGATGGCCAAGCTGAATGTGGAGGGCAGCCGCCGTATGCCTGCCCTTGCCAAAGAATTGGATTTTGCCTACGACCAGTGCGGCAGCCTGGTGGTGTGTTTGAGCGAGCAGGACCGCCCGAATCTGGTAAAGCTGTACGAAAACGGCGTGGCCAACGGCGTAGAGGGCCTGCGCATTATCGAACGCGACGAGCTGGTCAAGATGGAGCCGAACGTTTCCGATAACGCGGTGGCTGCCATGTGGGCACCCACCGGCGGCATCGTCTGCCCCTTTGGCCTGACCTATGCTTTTGCCGAGAACGCCGCAAAAAATGGCGTAAAGTTCCAGTTTGATACCACCGTCACCGGCTTTGCCCCCATCGAGGGCGGCTGGCGCGTGGAGACCGACAAGGGCAGCTTTGAGACGCGCCTGGTGGTGAACGCCGCCGGTGTGCATGCGGACGAGCTGCACAACGCCGTGGATGCCGCCCACCCGATGCAGATCATTGCCCGGCGCGGCGATTACTTCCTGCTGGACCACGCGGCGGCAGGGCATGTGCACCACACCATCTTCCAGCTGCCGGGCAAGTACGGTAAGGGCGTGCTGGTCACCCCCACCGTGCACGGCAACCTGCTGGTCGGCCCCACGGCCATTGATGTGGATGACAAAGAGGCCACCGCCACCACGGCGGCAGGCCTGAACGAAGTGCGGGAGAAGTCCGGCCTGGCGGTGAAGGACCTGCCCATGCGCCAGACTATCACCAGCTTTGCAGGCCTGCGCGCCCACGAGCCGCGGCACGATTTCTTCATTGGCGAGATTGCCTCCGGCTTTGTGGATTGCGCTGCCATCGAGTCCCCCGGCCTGTCCAGCGCCCCCGCGGTGGGCGCTATGGTGGCCGACATCGTGAAAAACAGCCTGCATCTGGAGGACGATCCGACATTTGACCCAACCCGCAAGGGTATCCTGGACCCCAAGACGCTGCCTTTTGAAGAACGCGCCGCCCTTATCAAAGAGAACCCCGCCTACGGGCAGATTATCTGCCGCTGTGAGAGCGTGACCGAGGGCGAAATTATTGATGCCATCCACCGCGTGCCCGGTGCCCGCAGTCTGGACGGCGTAAAGCGCCGCACCCGTGCCGGTATGGGCCGCTGTCAGGCGGGCTTCTGCAGCCCCCGCGTGATGGAAATTCTGGCCCGCGAACTGGGCGTGCCCCAGAGTGAAATTACCAAGGCCGGCGGCAAATCTAAAATCATCGTCGGCACCAACAAGGATACGTTTTAAAAGGAGGGGCTGGATATGAACAACGTAGATCTCGTCATCATCGGCGGCGGCCCCGCGGGGCTGGCGGCAGCCGTGGCTGCCCGCAAGGCCGGTGTAGAAAACCTGCTGATTTTAGAGCGCGACAGCGAACTGGGCGGCATTTTGAACCAGTGCATCCACAACGGCTTTGGCCTGCACACCTTTAAAGAGGAACTGACCGGTCCCGAGTATGCGGCCCGGTTCATCGCCCAGGCTGAGGAATTGCAGATTCCCTACAAGCTCAACACCATGGTGCTGGACCTGGCAGCGGACAAGACCGTGACCGCCATGAACAAAACGGACGGCCTGTTCCAGCTGCACCCGAAAGCCGTCATTCTGGCCATGGGCTGCCGGGAGCGTCCCCGTGGCGCCTTAAACATCCCCGGCTACCGTCCTGCCGGCATCTACACGGCCGGTACGGCCCAACGGCTGGTAAACATGGAGGGCTATCTCCCCGGCCGCAAGGTGGTCATCCTTGGCTCCGGTGATATCGGCCTGATCATGGCCCGCCGCATGACGCTGGAAGGCGCCCAGGTGCAGGTGGTGGCTGAACTGATGCCCTACTCCGGCGGCTTAAAGCGCAACATCGTGCAGTGTCTCGATGACTTCGGCATCCCGCTGAAGCTGAGCCACACCGTCGTGGACATCCAGGGTAAGGAGCGGGTCGAGGGCATCACGCTGGCCCGCGTGGAGAACGGCAAGCCCGTCCCCGGCACCGAGGAACACTACGATTGCGACACGCTGCTGCTCTCCTGCGGTTTGCTGCCTGAAAACGAGCTGAGCCGCGCCGCCGGTGTGGCGTTAAGTCCCATCACCAGCGGGCCGCTGGTCAACGAAAGCCTGGAGACCAGCATCCCCGGCGTGTTTGCCGCAGGCAATGTGCTGCATGTGCATGATCTGGTGGACTATGTTTCCGAGGAAGCCGGCGCTGCCGGTGCCCAGGCCGCCGCTTATTTGCAAAATGGCGAGCAGGACGCCCCGGCCATCCCGGTACATTGCGAGAACGGCGTGCGCTACACCGTGCCCGCCACGGTGCGCCCGGCCTGCGTCGGCGATACCGTGACCATCCGCTTCCGCGTGGGCGGTGTGTTCAAGAACAAAAAGATCGCCGTATATCTGGGCGATACCTGCATTTTCAGCCGCAAGCGGCCCGTGCTGGCCCCCGGCGAGATGGAGACCGTCCGCCTGAAAGGGGCCGACCTGCGCGCCCATCCTGACGCCTCGTGCCTGACTGTTACGCTGGAGGAGGCCTGATTATGGAAACGAAAAAAATCGAACTTACCTGCATCGGCTGCCCCATGGGCTGCCCGCTGATCGTTACGATGGAGGACGGCGCGGTCGTCTCCGTCACCGGCAACACCTGCCCCCGGGGCGATGCCTACGCCCGCAAGGAGGTCACGGCCCCCACCCGCATCGTGACCAGCACCGTCCGCGTGACCGGCGGCACCCTGGCCATGGTCAGCTGCAAGACCCGCAGTGACATCCCCAAAGGCAAGATTTTTGATGTGGTCCGCGCGCTGAAAGACGTGGAAGTCCCCGCCCCCATAACCATTGGTCAGGTTTTGGCCGAAAATGTGGCGGGCACAGGCGTGGACATCATCGCTACAAAAAATATTGCGCACGCCTGATTTTGTGGTAGAATAGGGAAAGTATAAGCGTATACAGAAAGCATAGAGGAGAACTGCCATGAACGAAACCACCCGCGCTGATATTGCCATTATCGGTACTGGGCCTGCCGGCGTATCGGCGGCCATCACCGCCCGCGTGCGCGGCAAGCAGGTGCTGCTGTTTGGCAGCGAAGGGCTGACGACCAAGATGACCAAGGCCCATACCATCCGCAACTACCCCGGTCTGCCGGACATTACCGGTACCGACCTGGCCGACAAACTCAAGCATCATCTGGACGTGATGGGCGTGGAGATCACCGAGAAGCAGGTCACGACCGTCTACGCCATGGGCAGCTACTTCGGCATCCAGACGCCGGATATTATGTATGAGGCCTCGTCAGTCATTCTGGCGGGCGGCGTCGTGATGGGCAAACCTTTCCCCGGTGAGGACGAGCTGCTGGGCCGCGGCGTAAGCTACTGCGCCACCTGCGACGCCCACTTTTACAAGGGCAAGGCAGTGGCCGTGCTGGGCTACAACGCCGAGAGCTGCCGCGAGGCCGACTTTTTGGCCGAGACCTGCGCCCGGGTATTGTATTTCCCGGTCGTACCCCACGAGGTCAATGTCGGCCCCAACGTAACGGTGGTGCGGGAGAGGGTGCTATCCATCCCCGGCACGATGAGGGCCGAGGGCGTGCAGACCGACAAAGATCTGCACCCCGTGGACGGTGTGTTTGTGCTGCGGGATGCCGTAGCGCCGGACAAACTGGTGCCGGGCCTTGCCACCGACGGCCCTCATGTAGCCGTGGACGCCCAGATGCGCACCAACCTGCCGGGCTGCTTCGCCTGCGGCGATCTGGCAGGCAAGCCCTACCAGTATATCAAGGCTGCCGGGCAGGGCAACATTGCCGCCCTGTCGGCGGTGGAATGGCTGGCCGAGCAGAAGTAACCTTACAAAACAACGCAAAACGCCCCCAGTGGTCCGCGATGGGACCGCCGGGGACGTTTTGTTTTGTGTGGTTATCCCTGCACCAGCACCACACTTACATCATTTACATTGGTGCCGGTGGGGCCGGTGACCAGCAGCCCGCCCACTGCCTGCAAGGCGTGGTAGGCGTCGTTATCTGCCAGCACGGCGGGCACAGTTAGGCCGTAGGCGGTCAGGGCGGCATCCGTATCGCCGTCCGTGTAGCCGCCCGCCGCATCGGTGGGGCCGTCGGTGCCGTCACTGCCCACCGAGAAAACGCAGGCATTCAGCCCTGCCAGCGCAGGGGCGGCGGCCAGCGCCAATTCCTGGTTGCGGCCGCCCAGGCCGTGGCCCGTCAGGTGTACCACGGTCTCGCCGCCCGCCAGAAAGGCCAGCTTTTGCCCCTGCCCGGCGTGGCTTTGGGCGATGCTGCCCAAAAAGCGCCCTGCCTCCCGGGCTTCGCAGTTCAGCCGGTCGGTCAGCAGCACGGGGGTGTAGCCCGCTTTGCGGCAGGCATCCGCCGCAGCGGCGCACAGTTCCCGCACGCTGCCGGTGATTTTGGTGGTCACATTGTCCAGCGCTTTGGGTGTTTCCTGCTCCAGAAGCGCCGCAGCCGCCGGGGAAAGCTTTAACCCATACCGTGCGGCGATAGCCTTGGCCTCGGCGCAGGTGGAGCTGTCCGGGCAGGCGGGGCCGCTGGCGATCATATCCAGCGGGTCGCCCAAAATATCGCTGAGCACGATGCTGTACACCTGCGCAGGGGCGCAGGCCAGCGCGAACCGCCCGCCCTTGACGCCGGACAGGCGCTTGCGGATGGTGTTCATCTCCACAATATCCGCGCCGCTGGCCAGCAGCTGGGACGTGATGTCCTGCAATTCCGCGCCAGGGATCAGCGGCTTTTCCAATAGGGCACTGCCGCCGCCGGAGAGCAAAAACAGCACAGCATCCTGCGCGGTCAGCCCATGCACCAGCGCCAGCGCCTTTTCGGTAGCGGCAAAGCCTGCTTCGTCGGGCACCGGGTGGGCGGCTTCATAGCAGGTCACGCCGGGAATCTCGCCTTTCACGTGGCCGTATTTGGTAATGACCACGCCGCCGTCCGGCCGGCCCAGCACTTCTACGGCGGCATGGGCCATCTGCCAGGCGGCCTTGCCCGCGGCTGCCAAAAACACTCGCCCCGCCGGGGCAAAGCCCTGCAATGCGCGGCGCACCGCTTCATCCGGCAGCACGGCGTGAATGCTGGCAGTTACAATCGTTTCAGCTTGGGCACGCAGGGTGGTATTCATGGCAAAGACTCCTTTTTATAAAAGTCCGGCGGCGGTCATGGTACGCACAAACCCGTCCCGGGCGGCACCCGCCGGGGTAGGCAGGCTGGGCCGGTAGGGCACGCCCACGTCCCGGCCCCGCAGGGCCGCCATGTCCTTGGCCGCCACAGGGAAGCTGGCAGCATCCATCGAAAGGCGCACCGGGTTCAGCTTGAACTGGGCTTCCAGACTGCCGTGCAAGTCACCCGCGGCGAACTTGTTGTACACATCGGTGATAAGTTCCGGCATAAAGTTGGCGGCGGTGCATACGCCGCCAACCGCGCCATGGCACAGGCTGGCGTAGAGCAGCGTGTCCTTGCCGCCGAACACCTTAAAGCCCACATCCCGCGTGCGGCGGATAAATTCCTCCGTCAGGGTGATGTCGCCGCTGGTATCCTTCATGCCCACAATGTTGGGGACCTGATGGGCCAGTTCCTCCACCAGCTGGGCGGTCAGCGTATAGCCGACCCGCCCGGGATTATTATACAGCAAAACCGGCGTATCGGGGATGCTTTCGGCAATCGTTTTGAAATGCAGGAACAACTCATCATGGGTCGGCTTCAAGAACATCGGCTGCAATACGCTGACCGCCGCTGCACTGTTTTCCACCGCCATCTTTGCCAGACGGCAGCACTTTTTGGTACTGATGGCACCGATGCCGAAGTAAACCGGTACACGCCCGGCCGCCTGGTCCACCATGATGCGCAGGCCGCGCTGCATCTCGTCCTCCTCCAGCATATAGAATTCGCCGTTGGAACCGAAGGCCAGGATGCCGGTAACACCGCCTTCGATGACATAATCCACTTGGGCGCGCTGTCTGGCTTCGTCAATCTTCTCGTCCTCGTCCACGATGGTCAGGATTGGAACAACAACGCCCTTGATGAAATCGGTGTTCATAGCGGTTCCCTCTTTTCAGCGGCCCAGCTTGATGCCGGTCAGGTACTCGTAATACTGCGCAATGGCGCTGTGATCCTTCTGGCCGCCCTCATGGTTATGCAGCCATTGCAGAATTTCCTGCACCTCGGCAGTCATCGGCACAGGAGCCCCCACGCTGTGGGCGCAATCCAGCACGTTATTCAAATCCTTGATGTGCAGGTCAATCTTGAAGCCGGGCTTATCGTTGCCGGCAATCATCATCGGAGCTTTGGCGTTCATAACCGTGGACCCGGCCAGGCCGCCCTTGATGGCCTCAAACACCATGGCCGGGTCAACACCGGCTTTCTGCGCCAGGGTCAGTGCCTCGGCCAGTGCCTGGATGTTGCAGGCCACGATGATCTGGTTGGCCAGCTTGGTGGTATTGCCAGCGCCCACCTCGCCGCAGCGCACGACCGAGGCACCCATAGCGGACAAAATCGGCTTGCAGACGTTGAAGGTTTCCTCATCGCCGCCTACCATAAAGGAAAGGGTGCCGTCAATGGCCTTGGGCTCACCGCCGGAAACCGGCGCGTCCAGTATTTTGACGCCTTTTCCTGCCAGTGCCGCAGCAATTTCCTTGCTGGCCACCGGGTTGATGGAACTGCAGTCGATAAAGGTTGCACCCGCCTTCATATGGGCGGCAACACCATCTGCGCCCAGCATGACCTCCTTGACCTGAGGGGAGTTGGGCAGCATGGTAATGACCACATCGCACTGCTCGCCAATCTCCTGCTGGGTGGCTGCGGTAGCACCGCAGGCCGCCAGTTCCTCCATCGGGGCGGCGGAACGGTTATTGACCAGCAGGTCCGTGTAGCCTGCCTTCAGCAGGTTCTTTGCCATAGGCTTGCCCATAATACCCAGACCGATAAATCCGATTTTCATATTGATTACCTCGCTTTGTGTGTGGGTGGTTTTTCGTTTCTGGCTTTAGTATACGGGATGCCCGGCCCTGCGGCAATAGGCAGGGTGACGGAAAACCGTGCTGCATTTTAGTGTAAACAGAAAAATTGCGTGCTTTGAAACGAATATGAAATCTGTGTTGCAATTTTATGCAATTGTGTATTTCGTATAATGAAACGAAATTGCAACTTTGCATTGCAAAATCTGCACTTCTATCGCAACCCGCCAAAACAGCGGGGCGCAATTCAGGCAGTTTGCACATTGCCGTTGTGCGGAGAACCCTGCTACAATAAAGGCAGTAAAGCGAATCCAAACAGGAGGGATAGTACATGAAGATCACGGCGGTACGCGGGGTGCCCCTGCGTTGTGCCTGCGAGCCTATCAGCGATGCACTTTCCACCAGCCGGGCCCGGCAGGCACTGTTGGTGCTGCTGGATACCGATACCGGGCTGCAGGGCATTGGCGAGGCCTTTACTTACGGTGCGCCGCTGGCTGTCATGAAGTATCTGGTGGAGAACACCCTGGGCCCGAAGCTGATTGGCCGCGACCCCGCCGATATTGACGGCATCTGGCAGACCTTATATATAAGCACGCTGGCCAGCGGACGTCGCAGCATGACGTTAGGTGCCATCAGCGGTATTGACATTGCCTTGTGGGACCTGAAGGGAAAATGCGAGCATAAGCCCATCGCCGCGCTGCTGGGCGGCACGCGGGACCGCATCCCCAGCTACGCCAGCGGCGGCTTTTATGCCCACGGTAAGGGACTGGACGGCCTGCGCCGTGAACTGGAAGGCTATATGCAAAAGGGCTACACCGATGCCAAAATCAAAATCGGCCGCAATCTGGATAGACCCCATGCTCCATTAAAAGTACTGGGCATCACCGAGGATACCGTCACGGTGGAGGAGGACTGGCAGCGCATCCGCGCCGCAAAGGAGATTGTGGGCGAGGGCCGTCTGGCGGTGGATACCAACGCCAGCTGGGACCGTGCCGCCGCGCTGGAAAACGCACCCCGTCTGGTGGAGGCCGGTGTCTCCTGGCTGGAGGAGCCCATCCCTTTTGAGGATATGCAGGGGCTGACACTGCTCTGCCGCAGCAATCCCGGCTTACAGATTGTGGGCTGTGAGACCCAGCAGGGGGCCGGCAATTTCACCACGATGCTGGATGTCGGCGCGTTGGATGTGGTGCAGCCCGATGTGGGTTGGGCTGGCGGCATTAGCGAGTGTGTACGCATCGGCGCTGCCGCCCAGGCCCACTGCCGCCCCATCAGCCTGCATTGCTTCGGCTCCGCCGTGCTGTTTGCAGCCAGCCTTCAGCTGGCCGCCGCGCTGCCCGGCCTGCAGCCCTTGGAATCAGAGGAAAATCCCAATCCGCTGAAATCGGAACTCAGCAAAACGCCCTTTGCTGCCGATGCAAAAATGGCCTGGTTCGTTCCCCAGGGGGAGGGGCTGGGCGTTGAGTTAGACTGGGACGCTGTGGAAAAGTTTCTTGTAAAGTAACCCATCCAGCCCTTATCATGCAAAAATCCCGCCGATACTCTTGCAGAATGATATGCTCCCTATATAGCGAACAGTGAAATAAAACACTGAAAGCTATATAGGGAGCATATCAAATTCCCGGCGGGTTTTGTTTTATGCGTTTTTGTTATTTTGTAAAGGTAATATCCATTTTTTTCATCTGCCGCCACAGCGTTGTCTTGCTGATGCCCAGGGCATCGGCGGCCTGCTGGCGGTCACCGCCTGTAGCCTGCAGGGCCTGACGGATGCGGGCAGCCCGCGGGTCCGTCCCCGGCTGCGGAACAACCGTTGCTCCGGGCAGAGCCGGGGCTGCGGGGGTCAGTTCCCGCAGCTGGGCGCGCAGGAATACCTCGTCCACACTGCGGCGCGGGGCCAGCAGCACCGTGCGCTCACACACGCTGTGCAGCTGATCCAGATTACCGGGCCAATCGTACTTCTGCAAAAATTCACGTGCCCCGTTGGTCAGGCTAACATAGCGCTTGTACTGCTCCTGTGCTTCGCTAAGGTAACGGTCTGCCCAGGGCAGAATATCCGCCCGGCGTGCCCGCAGCGGCGGCAGCGCCAGCGAAAGGACGTTGAGCGCGTAGTACAAATCACTGCGGAACAGCCCCTCCTGCAGCAGAGCGGGCAGGTCGGCATTGCTGGATGCCACCACACGCACCGCCGCCTGGGCAGGCTGGCTGGCACCATTGCGCCAGATTTTACCGCCGATAAGCTGCAAAATCTTAAACTGCAGTTCCGGCGAAAGGGCCTCGATATGCGCCAGATATAAAGTACCGTTCTGCGCGGCTTCAGCCAGGCAGGCGGGGGCATCGGCGCGGGTGGAATAGCTGCCGAACAGCAGCGTATCCAGCGAGTCCGGCTGGTAGGCGCTGCAGTCCAGTTCCACAAAGGCATTGGCACGGTTGGGACTTTCGTTGTGCAGGCACTGCGCCAGCTGGCGCTTTCCGGTGCCCACCTCGCCGGTCAGCAGCACCGGCACGGGGTACTGGGCAATCTGCCGTGCCCGTTCAAGAATCTCTTTCGTGGCGGCATCCTGCACCGGCAGGCGATCGAACCGGCACTGTGCCACAAAACCGCGCCGGTAAAGTTCCCGCCGCAGTTCGCCGCTGATTTCGGTAATGCGCCGTCCCTCCTGAAAGGTCAGTATGGCACCCCGGATCTGGTTTTCCAACCGGATGGGAGCAATATTCACCACCACCGTGTGGCCCTCGATGGGCAGCAGGATGGCGTAGGCTTCCTCACCCCGGTGCAGGGCCTTGTCCAGCATTTCCCCGCGCAGCTGGGGCAGGGCCTCCTGCACGGGGCGGCCGATGAGTTCCTCCGGATGTTTATCCAGGATGTTGTACAGCACGCGGTTGCCCCGCCGGACCACGCCCTCCGCATCAATCTGCAGAATCCCGCTGAAGGTGAAGTCCAGCATCGTGTTCATCTCGGCGCGGGCGCGCTTTTCCAGGTCGATGGCGTAGGCCACACGGTCGGCAATAGCAAAGGCATTCTGCAGGCTTTCTTGCCCGGAGGCCAGGAAATAGTGCGGCAGACCCAGTGTTTCGGCACGGGCGCAGACAACATCGCCACCGACGACCGCCTGGCAGCCCTCCTGCAGGGCACGGTCCACCAAAGCCGCCAGGCTGGCGGAGGTGTCGGTTTCCTGGGTGTCCGGCAGGGTATAGCGGCACAGTTCCACGCCGAATAGTTCGTCAAACCGGGAGGTATCTCCCAGCATATTTTCAAAGGCAATCAGCCCGATTTTCGGGTTGGGCAGGCCCAGCTCCCGCTTGCAGCGGGCGGCCAGCACGCCGACCTCCTGGGCGGTGGCTGTAATGGCAATGACCGGCAGCGGCACCGCACGCTGAATCAGCGCCGCCTGCAGGCCGCGGGCCAAAATCAGCTCGCAACCATCATTTTGTAACCTTATCGCGCGTTGACAAGCTGCGTCGGTATAGGTATACTCAATACAGAAAGGTGATAGATTCGGATACTGTGCAATCAAGTCTGCTGCCATTTGCTGCATTTCCTGCCGGGGCAGCAGCACCGCGGCCTTTGCCATAACGGGCACCCCCTAACGGTCTATTTACCAAAACTATAGCACAGCCCGCGCTGGAATGTCAATTTTTATGCGCGAGGAAATAAGAAGGAGAAAAAAATGGCAATCCATGTTGTAAACGAAGCCCGCCGCTGCCTGCACTGCAAAAAGCCGATGTGCCGCGAAGGCTGCCCCATCAGCACCAATATCCCGGAAGCGATCGAGCTGTTCCGCACTGGCCACAAAGAAGAAGCCGGCGAAATGCTGTACGAGAATAACCCGCTGAGCGTCATCTGCTCTCTGGTATGCGACCACGAAAAGCAGTGCGAGGGTCACTGCGTGCTGGGCCGTAAGGGCGCCCCCGTGCATTTTTCCAGCATCGAAAACTACATCTCCGATGCGTATCTCGACCATCTGGAGCCGGAGATGGAGCCGAAAAAAGGCCAGCGCGTGGCCATCATCGGCAGCGGCCCGGCAGGCATCACCATCAGTGTGCTGCTGGCCCGCCGTGGCTATGACGTGACCATTTTTGAAAGCCGCGAGAAGATCGGCGGCGTGCTGCGCTATGGCATCCCAGAGTTCCGCCTGCCCAAGAGTATTCTGGACCGCTACCAGAAGCAGCTCATCAAGCTGGGCATCAAGATCCGCCCCAACACGGCCATTGGCCGCACCCTGACGGTGGACGACCTGCAGCGCGACGGCTACGAGGCCATCTTTATCGGCACCGGCGTGTGGAAGCCCAAGGCCATGGGCATCCCCGGCGAGAGCCTGGGCCATGTCAACTACGCCATCGACTATCTGGTCGACCCGGACGTGTATGATCTGGGCGATAACCTTGTCGTCATCGGCGCGGGCAACTCGGCTATGGACGTGGCCCGTACCGCCCTGCGCAAGGGCGTGCGCCATGTCAGCGTGTTCTGCCGCCGCTACCAGACCGCCGCCAGCGTGCGTGAGGTGGACTACGCCAAGGCCGACGGCGTGGAGTTCTACTACGGCATGCGCCCCACCCGCATTACCGACGACGGCGTTTACTACAAGAAAGTGGAGATGGACGAGGAAGGCAACATTACCTCCACCAGCGAGGAGCAGTTCTTCCCCTGCTCCAGCGTCATCATTGCCATCAGCCAGGGCGCGCAGAACCGCATCGTCAGCACCACCACCGGCCTGGAGATGAGCAGCCACGGTCTGCTTGCCACCGACGAGCACGGCCACACCACCCGTGAGGGGATTTTTGCCAGCGGTGATGTGGTGCTGGGTGCCCGGACCGTTGTGGAAGCTGTTAAATACTCCAAGCAGGTTGCCGAAGAAATGGATGAATATTTGACGAAACGCCGCGAGAAATAATTTTTTGCTTGCGCTTTCGGTGTTCCGCCGCCCTGCGGCGGACACCTCGATACGACATTGCAAAAGGGCGATGCAGTTCTCCGGCATCGCCCTTTTGTGTTGTGTTATATGGAAAGTTTCTTCGCCTACTTTCTTTTCCAAAGAAAGTAGGTCAAAACAGCACCACAGGGCTGGCGAGGTTTTGCAGAAGGGAGACGATGCTCCAGCCGGCGATCTCGGCGGTGCGGCTGTAGACGTCGGAGGTCACTTTCAGGCCGTCGGTCTCCATGGTGATGCAGTGGTCGTCACCGGCAAAGCCTTCCACGCTGGTAATTTTTGCACCCATGGCGTCGGGGCCGATGCTGGCCAAGGCGGCGGCGACCGCCACATTCACCTTCGTGGGCAATACCTGGATGGCCTCGGCAGCGGTGCCTGCCAGCACCGTCTTTTCTGGCGTGGTCATCAGCTCTTCGGTGAACAGCGGCGTGTTTTTCAGCGACGCCGGGCCTTTGTGGGTGTGGATCTCGGCGGTGATGGGCTGGTTCTTCGCCTTGGCCATCAGGGCCACCGTGTGCAGCACATCAAAGCCGCCCACTGCGCCGTGGGGCAGGTAGATGCGCCCGCCGTGGGCCTTGGCCGCGGCGCAGGCCTTGGCGTAAAAATCGGCATCCGCAAAAGCGCCGATGCTGATGGGGATAAAGCCCAGCCCGGCTTCCAGCACCGGCAGGCAGCTTTCTTTGGCCACCTGCACGGCAGCGGTCTCCACCACGTAATCCGGTTTCTGGGTCAGCACCTCGTCCAAGGTGACGCAGGCCGCGCCGCCCGCTTTGGCGCACAGGGCCTCGGCGTCCGGCAGCTTGCGGCTCATCGCTGCACAGAGGGTATAATCCGGCAGCAGGCCGCTGGCAATGGCATCGGCCACGATGCTGCCCAGCTGGCCGCAGCCCAAAATCGCAATTTTCTTCATAGGGGCACACTCCTTCTTGCTTGTTGCCCCCCATTGTAGCATACGGCGCGCAAAAAGAAAACCGGGACGCGGCAAAACGTCCCGGTTTATTTTTTGCGGCTTTTACAGCGGTTACAGAATCTGGCCGTGGCGCACCACGGTCTGGATGTTCAGCTGGTCGTCCACCAGTACCACGTTGCCCCAGCGGCCTGCTTCCAGGCTGCCATAGTCGGCATCGACACCGATGCTGCGGGCGGGGTTGAGGGTGGCGGCGCGGACGGCGCTTTCCAGCGGCACGCCCATCTCCTGCACCGCACGCTTCATGCAGTCAAACAGGCAGGTGGCGCTGCCGGCGATGGTGCCCTCCTGCTCGGTCAGGGTGGCGCGGCGGCCGTGCACGGTGACGGCCTGACCACCCAGGCTGTACTGGCCGTCGGGCAGACCGCAGGCCATCATGCTGTCAGCAATCAGAATCACGTGGTCGTCGCCGAAGGTGTTGAAGGTAAAGCGCACCACGGCGGGGTGGATGTGCACGTTGTCGGTGATCAGCTCGACCTCGGCACCCTCCTCCAGCGCGGCGATAATGGGGCCGGGGGCGCGGTGGGTGATGCCCGGCATGGCGTTGTACAGGTGGGTCATGTGGGTGGCACCGGCGGCAAAGGCTTCTTTGGCGGTGTCATAGTCGGTGCAGGTGTGGGCAATGGAAATACGCACCTCATCGTGACATTCCTTGATGAAGTCCATGTTGCCCGGCTCCTCGGGGGCGACGTCCACCAGCTTGATCAGCCCACCGCTGCGGGCCTGCAGTCGGCGGAACATATCGGCGTTGGCGGCCATCACGTACTTGGGGTTCTGGGCGCCCACCTTTTTGGGGCTGATGTAGGGGCCTTCCATGTTGATGCCGACCAGATCCGCGCCGTGCTCATTTTTATGGGCCGCAGCCACATCCATGATGCCGTTCAGGATCTCTTCGCTGAAGGTCATCGTGGCGGGGCAGATGGCCAGCACACCTTTGCTGGCCTCGAAATCGGCAATGGCCTGCAGACCTGCTTCGTCGGCATCGCAGAAGTCATGGCCGACAGCACCGTGGAAGTGGATGTCCACAAGGCCGGGCAGGGCGTAGCTGCCCTTGGCGTCCAGCACTTCCTCGTTCTCCTGCGGGGCGGCACCGAAGACGATGCGGCCATCGCGGATCACCAGGTCTTTTTCCACAAAACGGCAGCCATCCGTAAAAACTTTGGCATTTTTGATAATCATAGCGGAAAACCTCCTGCCATCAGATCAGGCTGAATGCTTCCTCATCGCCGACCAGGATAAAGTCGGGGTGCATCTGCAGGATGCTGGCGGGCACTTCGGGAGTGACAGGGCCGAAGAAGGCTTTCTTCACGATTTCAGCCTTGCCCTTGCCGTTGACGACCATCAGCACCTTGCGGGCCTGCATGATGGTCTTGATGCCCATGGTGTAGGCCTGTTTGGGGACCAGGTCCTCGTTGCCGTCAAAGAAGCGCTTGTTGGCCTCGATGGTCTCGGGCTTCAGGTCGACGCAGTGGGTGCCCAGCTCGAAGGCTTCGCCCGGCTCGTTGAAACCGATGTGGCCGTCGTGGCCGATGCCCAGCAGCTGCAGGTCGACGCCGCCGACGCTCTTGATGACAGCGTCATAGCGGGCGCACTCGCCCTCGGCATCCATGTTGGTACCGTCGGGCAGGTTGATGGCTTCGGGGCGGATGTTGACCAGGTCGAACAGGTTGCGGTGCATGAAGCTCCAGTAGCTTTCGGGATGCTCCTTGGGCAGGCCGCGGTACTCGTCCAGGTTGACGCTGGTGACCTCGGAAAAGTCCAGGTCGCCCTTGTTGTACCACTCGACCAGCTGTTTATAGGTACCCACGGGGGTACCGCCGGTGGCCAGGCCCAGCACGCAGTTGGGTTTCATGATGACCTGAGCCGAGATGATGTTGGCAGCCTTGCGGGACATGTCATAGTAGTCTTTCGCGCGGATGATTTTCATAGAGATTTCCTCCTAATTATTGGGGCGGGCCGGTGGGGCCGCCGTTTCTCCTTACCTTGTATTATACCACAATACCGTTTTAGAAAAAGCAGATAAATGTGAATTTTATATCAAAATCCGAGCAATTTTGTGCAAGCTCCAGGCAACATTTCATAAAAAGCGCCGGGGGCAGGCGTTCAGCCCGCCCCCGGCGGAAGATATGCGGTTTAGATAAAGGGAACCAGAACCTTTACCAAGGGGCACTGTAAGCGATCACGCAAGGCTTACAGCATTTTCTTCAGTTCGTCGTACACAAACTGAACCTTGGGGCCGATAACGACCTGGCAGGCAGTCTTGCTGGGACGGATGACACCAGCGGCGCCAGCCTTCTTAACAGCCTTCTCATCAACGGCGGTGTGGTCCTTGATTTCGAAACGCAGGCGGGTAGCGCAGTAGTCAACGTTGGCAACGTTGCCCTTGCCGCCGACAGCAGCCAGAACGCCGGAGGCGATGGCGGTGAAGTCGTTGTTGGCGAGGGTGATGTTGGCCTCAGCAGCCTCGGCATCCTCGTCCTCACGGCCGGGGGTCTTCAGGTCGAACTTGACGATAGCGAACTTGAAGACCAGATAGAAGACAACGAAAGCGGCGATGCCCAGAGGGATGATCATCCAGGTCTTAGCATGTGCGGGCAGGCTGGCGGAGAAGATCAGGTCGGTAGCACCGGCGGAGAAGCAGAAGCCTGCGCGGAAGCCGGAGTAGTAGGTGATGATGGTGAAGATGCCGTACAGAGCGGCGTAAACGATGTACAGGGGGAAGCAGAGGAACATGAAGCCGAACTCGAAGGGCTCGGTAACGCCGCAGACGAATGCGCAGATAGCAGCGGAAACGACCAGGCCGATAGCAGCCTTCTTGTTCTTAGCAGTCTGGACCATGGCCAGAGCAGCACCGGCAATACCGAACATCATGCAGGGGAAGAAGCCGGACATGTACATGCCGAGGCTCCAGTCCACATCAGCGGAGGTGTCGCCAGCCCAGTAGTGGCTCAGGTCGCCCAGGCCGATGGTATCAAACCAGAACACGTTGTTCAGGGCGTGATGCAGGCCGGTGGGGATCAGCAGACGGTTCAGGAAAGCATAGATGCCGGCGCCAACGCCGTCCATCTTGGCAATGCCGTTGCCAAGGGCAACCAGAACGCCGAAGATGACAGGCCAGACGAACAGCAGAATGACAGAAACGACGATGGAAACAACGGCAGTCACGATAGCAACGCTGCGCTTGCCGCTGAAGAACGCCAGCCAGTCAGGCAGCTGGGTGTTCTTGAATTTGTTGTAGCAGGCAGCACCGATGATGGCGGCCAGGATACCGATGAAGGAGTTGCCGGCGATCTTGCTGAAAGCAATGTAATCGACGGAGCCTTCTTCCAGGGTACGGACAGCGCCGACAACGCCGGGGCTGAGCAGCTGCTGCATCATCAGGAAGCTGACCAGGCCAGCCAGACCGGCCGTGCCGTCGTGGTCATCAGACAGACCCACAGCAGCGCCGATGGCGAACAGCCAAGCCATGTTGTCGATCAAAGCGCCACCGGCCTTGATCAGCAGGAAACCAACGGTGTACGCAGCACCGGAGGTAGCACCCTCAGCGCCCATAACGGCGGGAGCGAGTGCGTAACCAATGCCCATCAGGATACCACAGACGGGCAACGCAGCTACGGGAAGCATTAACGCTTTGCCGAGCTTTTGCAGATACTTCATCATAAAAGCATTCCTCCAAAATATTTAAGTGGGGCTGATCTGGTTCCGCCAGCCGACCACTTTGTTAAATATATGTTAACACATTTTTACAAAAAAGAAAACCCCTTTTGTTAAAATTGCCGAAAAGACGAAAAACTCACACCATATTTGGATAATTTGTTAACAAAGAGAGGATTATTGCCCAAAAATCGTAAGATATTTAACTTTTTATTGCCGTCTTCCCGCGGCTTGCGAAAATTTCTTTCGCTTTACAGCGACGAAGAGAAAATCTCTTTAAAGCATTTTGCAGGGCCGCCGGGGGTGTTGATGAAGGGGCAGGTTGCAATAAAGACACGTGATTACTATAATAATGGGTATATATTTTGTAGAGTATAGAGGGAGGAGCAGCCCATGCAGCCACTATCCACGCGCACAGCGCATTTTACGGATTCGGTCATCCGGCGGATGACCCGCATCTCCAACCAATACGGCGCGGTCAACCTGTCCCAGGGATTCCCGGACTTTGACCCGCCCCAGGCTATTTTGAACCGCCTGGCCGAGGTCGCCCACGAGGATTTCCACCAGTATTCCATCACCTGGGGCGCGCAGAACTTCCGCGAGGCGCTGGCCGAAAAGCAAAGCCGCCTGATGGGCCGTGAAATCGACCCCAACAGCGAGATCGTGACCACCTGCGGCAGCACCGAGGCCATGATGGCCGCCATGATGACGGTGGCCAACCCCGGCGACAAGGTCATCGTGTTTTCGCCTTTTTACGAGAATTACGGTGCTGACACGATCCTTTCCGGGGCCGAGCCTATTTATGTGCCGCTGCACCCGCCCACGTTTGATTTTAACGTGGACGAGCTGGAAGCTGCTTTCAAGCAGCACCCCAAGGCTTTGATCCTGTGCAACCCGTCCAACCCCTGCGGCAAGGTGTTCACCCGTGCTGAGCTGGAAACCATCGCGGACCTGGCCAAAAAGTACGACGCCTACGTCATCACCGACGAAGTGTATGAGCATATCGTCTACGCACCTTACACCCACACCTACTTTGCCAGCCTGCCCGGTATGTGGGAGCGCACGATCTCCTGCTCGTCGCTGTCCAAAACCTACTCCATCACCGGCTGGCGGCTGGGCTACACCATCGCCCCGGCCGAGATCACCGACCGCATTAAAAAGGTCCACGACTTCTTGACCGTAGGCGCCGCCGCGCCCCTGCAGGAGGCTGTCATCCCCGGCCTGCGCTTTGGCCGGGACTATTACGATGAACTGCTGAAAACCTACACCCACAAGCGGGATTTGTTTGTGCAGGGCCTGGATGCTATCGGGCTGGAGCACACCACGCCCCAAGGCGCGTACTACGTGCTGATGGACATTTCCCGCTACGGCTACAAGAGCGACCTGGAATTCTGCGAGATGCTGGCCCGGGATGTGGGCGTAGGCGCAGTGCCCGGCTCCAGCTTCTTCCGCGAGGATGTGAACCACTTGATCCGCTTCCATTTTGCGAAGAAGGATGAGACGCTGCATGAAGCGCTGAATCGGATGGAAAAGTTGAAGAAGTTGTAACACAATTGCGCATCCTGCCGAACCATGGTACAATATGGGCAATCTTTTGGTATAGGAAAGGATTTTTTCGTATGGGTATCGTAGTCATCGGTGCGGTGTTTGTGGATATTAAAGGCTATCCGCTATCCACCTACATCCCGGGCGGGCGCAACGCCGGCCG
>OLRE01001302.1_pt1 | contig 24998 bp, 21 predicted proteins | sample 1672461 | NCBI WGS metagenome assembly OLRE01 (sample SAMEA3136688, study PRJEB25190) | human gut metagenome | biome: human gut; feature: human-associated habitat; material: faeces | place: Austria | collected 2013
ATGGCAATATCGACGGAGGTATCATGCGACGCACCTACCGCGAATTTCTCTCCTTCGAGTGCGAAGGGGTGAGCGTCCTGATGACCCACATCGGCGGCTATCCCCGCCACTACACCCCGCAGGCCGTAGCGCGGATCCAATCGCTGCGCCCGAAAATCTTCATCGCGGGGCACTCCCACATTCTCAAGGTCATCTACGACCCCGTTTACGACCTGCTTCACCTCAACCCCGGCGCTGCCGGCTGCTACGGTTTCCACAAGGTGCGCAGCGCCCTGCGCTTCACCATCGACGGTACCGACATCCGCGACATGGAAATCGGCGAATGGCCTCGTCCCGGCGCTTGATAAAGGGACGAAATCGTTCAATATGCAATATTTTTATTTAACATAATATTACCTAGAGTTCCTTCGTTATAAGTCTGTAATTTCAACAGGACAAAACATACATTTTCGACAAGCGAGGAGAGAGCGACCGCGTTCGCTTTTCCGAACACGGAAAACTAAAAAAGGAATCCAAGATGCAAGCTAAAATCTCAAAAACGCTCGAGGCCATCATCGCCCGTACGGCATTCGAAACCTCGAAACGCGCTATTACCCACTCACTCAAGGATTTTCTCACCCTTGAGATTCTGCGGGAAGAGGGGTCCTTAGCGCATCAGATACTCACCTCCCGCCTCAAGGACTGGGAGATTCACCAAATATGCCTTCGCATCGAAAGCGAGATTCGGTCGGTATCGGCACCCGATTCATCGAGGCAGAATCCCGAAGAATTTTTCCCTTTATACACCAGAGAATTACAACGATTGTTCGCTCCGATGCACCACGTTTCGACGGCACACGCACTGCTGCACGTCGTGAGCGACCCGCACACGATCACTTCGCAGGTGCTGGCCATGTACCATTTCGATGCACAGGCGATAGCGACCGAACTGCAAAAAATGACCCTGGAGGCCGATCAAACGACGCCTCCGGATACCGATTTTCGGCCGACACCCGAACTACGGTTCATCGGCCTGCACGAATCTGTCCGGAATATTCCTCCTGCGGAGCCTGCCTTGTTGGACAAATTCGGCACCGACCTTACGTACGAAGCTCGCAGAGGCCGCATCGATCCCGTCGTAGGACGCGAGCGGGAGATCGAACGCATCGTGCAGATCCTTTCGCGTCGCAAGAAGAACAACCCGATCCTGATCGGCGAAGCCGGCGTGGGCAAGAGCGCCATCGTCGAAGGGCTGGCCCTGCGGATGGCAGCGGACGAAGTTCCCGCCACCATCCGCGGCAAACGGCTCTATTCGCTCGACGTATCGTCGCTCGTGGCCGGGACCAAATACCGGGGTGAGTTCGAAGAACGGATGCAGCGACTGCTCGAAGAGCTGCGCAGGAAGCAGGATTCGATCCTCTTCATCGACGAAATACACACCATCGCGGGCGTAGGTTCGACCCAGGGAAGCCTCGACACGGCCAACATTCTCAAACCTGCCCTGGCGCGGGGCGAATTGCAGGTCATCGGAGCCACGACGCTGGACGAATATCGCGAAGATATCGAGAGCGATCCCGCGCTGGAACGCCGCTTTCAGAAAATCCTCGTCGAACCCGCTTCGGAAGAGGAAACCCTGCAAATCCTGCGCAACATCGCACCCCATTACGAACGGCACCACGGAGTGCGCTACTCGGACGAAGCATTGCGGGCCTGCGTCGCCCTGACCGGGCGCTACATTACCGACCGCAACTTTCCGGACAAGGCGATCGACGTGCTGGACGAAGCCGGGGCACGTATTCACCTGCAGGACAAAGGCAAAACCGAAAAACCGTCCCGAAAAACCGCATCCCGCGAACCGGTCGGCGCCGCAGCAGGAGCCAAAACAGCCAAAAACCGCTCCCGCAAAACGGCGGCAGCGGACACGACGACCGTCGGTGGCGCCGTATGGACTCTTCCGTCCGATCCCGGCCCGCCCGAAATCCGGGCCGAGCATATCGAGCAGGTTATTACCTCCATGACGGGAATCCCAGCCGAACGGCTATCGGGCAGCGAAAGCGAACGTCTGCGCGGCCTTGCGGACTATCTTTCGGCCCGCGTCATCGGCCAATGCGAAGCCGTCGAAAAGATTTCGCGGTCGATCCAACGCTCCCGGGCGGGACTCAAGGACGAAGGGCGTCCGATCGGCGTCTTCATGTTCGTCGGACCGACGGGCGTGGGCAAAACCCTGCTGGCGAAAGAACTCTCCAAATGGCTCTTCGACGAGAAGAAGGGACTCATCCGTATCGACATGAGCGAATACAGCGAAAAACACAACGTCGCACGGTTGATCGGCTCCCCGCCGGGATATGTCGGCTACGGCGAAGGCGGACAGCTCACCGAAGCGGTACGCCGCCATCCCTATTCGGTCGTCCTGTTCGACGAAATCGAGAAAGCCCACCCCGAAGTCTTCAACACCCTGTTGCAGATCTTCGACGAGGGACACCTCACCGACGGTTCGGGGCGCAAGGTCGATTTCCGAAATACGGTAATCATTCTCACCTCCAACGTCGGATCGCGAGCCGCGGCAATACGCTCCACGCAGGTCGGATACAGCACCTGTTCGAAATCGGACACCCAGCAGAAAGCCCCGCAGTCGGAATACCGCCGGGCGCTGGAAGAAACCTTCGCGCCGGAGTTCCTGAACCGCATCGACGACATCGTCATCTTCCGCACGCTCGACCTCTCGGACGTGGAGCGGATCATCGACCTGGAACTCAAGGGGCTGCTCTCCCGTACCGACCGACTCGGCTACAAGGTCGAAATCACCGACGAGGCGAAGCGGACCCTTGCCGCCATCGGCTACCAGCGCAAATACGGCGTCCGCGCCCTGCGCCGCACGTTGCTCGAACGCATCGAGGAACCTCTCTCGGGACTGATTATCGACGGCAAACTGCACAGCGGGGAGCGGGTGATCGTGGAACCCGACGGCGAAAAGGAGGTGATTCTCCGGGTCGCCTAACATAAATCCGCACCAGTGGCAGACGGTTTTCGAATCCCGGCCGAAGCAAGTATCGGCCGGGATTTTCACGCCTCGCCCACTCCTTCGACGAAGCGGTTTTCCAGAACCGACAACAACCCCGGCCCGACATAACGGAATAACCCCGAACAGACCTCCCGGCAGCAAGGCATTTGCATCGAAATCGGAAACAAACCCCATATATGTCCGTCCCGCATGCTTTCAATATCTGCCTGCAAAATCGGCCCCGACACCCGGTCGAAAGGTCCATACATCAGCCCCCGTCCCCCTTTCGAAACGGATGCGAAGGAGGGATAACCGATTATTTTCGTACCTTTGTCGTCTGATTCAAGAAATATGTACCGTTTTTCAACCTACAAACAACAATACAAAGCCAATCTGAAACTGGCCCTGCCCGTCGTGATGACCCAGTTGGGGCAGATCCTCGTACAGGTCGCCGACAACGTCATGGTCGGCCGTTACGGAGGCGACGACCCCACGCCGCTGGCCGCCACTTCGTTCGGCGGCTCGGTCTTCTTCATCCTCTTCATCGCCGGCGTCGGCATCGCATTGGGCCTCACGCCGCTGATCGGCGAACTCTACGCCCAGGGCGACCGACACAAATCGTCGCAATACCTGCAAAACGGCGTGATGTTCTACACATTGCTGGGATTCCTGGTCTGCGGCCTCCAACTGGCCGTCATCCCTTTGATGTACCACATGGGACAGCCCGTCGAAGTGGTCGATATGGCCATACCGTATTACAAGTTGCTGGCTTACAGCATGCCGTTCATCATGCTTTTCTTTACCTTCAAGCAGTTCCTCGAAGGCGTCGGAAACACCCGGGTCGAAATGGTCGTGGTGATTCTCTGCAACCTGATGAACGTCGGCTTGAACTGGATTTTCATCTACGGCCACCTCGGATTCGAAGAACTGGGTGCCACGGGTGCGGGGCTCGGCACCCTCGGATCGCGTATCGCCATGCCGATCATGATTATCGGCTATTTCTACAAAAAACAGAAATACCGCGCCTATCTTCAGGGATTCTCGCCCCGCAACTATTCGGTCAAAACGATCCGCACATTGCTGCGTATGGGCCTTCCAATCTCCCTGCAGATGTTTCTCGAAGCCTCGGCCTTCGTCGGCACCAGTATCATGATGGGCTGGCTGAGCAAGACGGCCATCAGCGCCAACCAGATCGCCATGACCCTGGGCAACTGCGCCTTCATGATCGTAACTTCGATCGGTGCCGCCACGACCATCCGCATCTCCCACTGCTACGGCGCCCGCAGCTTGAAGGAGCTGACTCTGGCGGCAAAGGCCTCCTACCACCTGGTCATCGCCTGGAACCTCTTCGCCGCCATCACGTTCATCTCGCTCTGCAACGTCATTCCGACTTTCTTCACCACCAACGCCGAAGTGATCGACCTGGCCTCGAAGCTGATCCTGCTGATCGCCGTTTACCAGTTGGCGGACGGCATCCAGAACGTTTCGGTCGGCATCCTGCGGGGTATTCAGGACGTGAAGATCATCATGCCGATCGCCTTCCTCTCTTACATCGTATTCAACCTACCGGTGGGTTACCTGCTGGGCTTTACATTGGGAATGGGGGCACAGGGGCTGATCCTGGGCTTCACCGTCGGTCTTACGACGGCCGCCGTACTGCTGATCGTCCGCTACCGTCGCGACATCCGGCACGGATGCTCCAGGGTGTGATGTACTCTGTCGTCTTGATTACATCGTTATTGCGTCAAGCGGTGCGATTATCTAGTCGATTAATCCAAATAAATATCGCTTCGCATAAACCATCCCCCCTCGAATTCCTTTTTCGTCGATACCGACGTTACAGGAAAAGGGCATCACGGCCTACAAACCAAGTCTGGAACATATTGCGGCTTTCTGCCGACATTTGGGAAACCCGTAGCGAGACTACTTCACGATCCAGGTCACAGGAAACAACGGCAAAAGGGCTATTTCACACATCGTTGCCGCTGTGTTGTAACACCGGTTACCACATGGGCTTCTTCACGTCGTCGTATCTGTCTATTTTCGCGAGCGCATCCCCATCAATGGAGAGATGATTTCCAAGCACCAACTCAGTTTGTACATATAACTACATGTAAATCATTTCATTGCACTTTGTTTTTGAATAGCAGAATAATAATAAATTTTAGTCAATTCATGCAAAAGTCGATTTTTGAGGCCATTTGCTCTGGCGGAAGGAGGTTAATTTCGTCGGTAAGCATCATGGCAAAACGACTGAACCGAGACTTTCGTTCTTCGAAATGACAGCGGCGCTAATGTTCGACTACTTCGCGCAGAACGACGTCAAGGTGGCCGTTATCGAAACAGAATTAGGCGGGTAGCTCAATGCCGCGAACATCCTGCTGCCCATCGTGAACAAGGAGACCAACATAGGACTGAAACATACGGGCACTGTTAAGCAATACGCTGACGAAGACCGCTACCAAGAAGTTTGGTATCATCAAGAAGAGCATCCCCTTCGTGCTGGGTAAAGCGCATGAGGCCTACGATGCGGTGTTCGAACAGACTGTTGCTGCGAACAAGATGCGTGTAATCTATGCCGCGAACGTGAGTTCGCCTGCAAAGGCCCTGAATTATGCTGCAACTGGCAACATTTCCGCATAGTGTGCCACCGCGACAACCTCGTGTTGATTTCAATCTCGATCTGCTACACGAACAGAAGCCCTGACGATCAGTCCAAAGTGTTATGCTACGGGACATAATGCACACGGATTAGTCTATGTGGCCGAACAAATGCGCTACTCGCACGAAAGCGATCGTCTTTACTACGTCTCGGGCGATAAGGACATCGACGCTATTGTCGCACGATACCTACTATCTCTTTACACAAGTGACCAGCGAACGGTCGTTTACGATGTCGGGACCGGACACACGCGCTGCAGGCACGGGACTCGACAACGAATCAATCGCAACGGGTCCCAGAGCTATGGCTAAGGCATTCATGAATCCTACCGACACGATCTTCATCAGCAACTCGACCTTCGTTATAGCCGAGGTTTTGTAAGAGCGTTGCGAGGCTGCATCAGTCTGCCCAGTTTAGACTTAAATCGAAGAGGGGGCCGACAGGATGTCGGCCCCCTCTTCGGTATACTATTCTGACTATGATTTTGCGGACGTTGCCGGAACCGTTCATGTCCAGTCTATTCTGCGGGCAGTTCGAACTTGATTTCGTCTACGCAGAGGGAGAACGCATCAGTCGAGAGATGAATTTCTTCTGCGTTCGCGACAAGGTTCAGGGTTACAGTCACTTTATTCACCTCGCCCAGCGCACTCAGATCGACTTCTATCCATTCCGAGCAGACGAAACTTTTGCCGCTGCGGAAATCGGCCAATGCAAATGCGGTGCTGCCGGTTTTCTCGCCTTTGGCATCGTAACCCGTAAAGACAGCTTCGCAATATTCATCGGCCTTGAGTCCACGCTTGGAGTAGAATCCGTATTTGAGATATTGGTAGGTTCGAGCGGAGTTGTTTACCTTCGCTGAAAGGATCTTATGCGTTACACCCTCGCCGAAAGAAAATGACGCATCGTAATTCTCCACATAGGCGTCTTTGCTGAAGACGGCGAACTTGGCCGAGCCGTCGGCCCCTGTCGTCTCTGATTTCTCGTCGCCTGCAACCGTCGCGGCTCCGGGCGTGCTGTCTGCGTTGGCAGGCATTTCAGCCTTGCTGCTAATGAATACGCCTCCGACCATGGTATAGTAATTGTAGTGGACGAATTTGGCACCGAACTCGTCATAAGAGTTTTCGGTTCCGGAGTCGGCGATGTTGTCTGTTCGCTTGTCTGAGAATTCACAGGCTTCGAACGAGATGGTTTTGAAGGAAACATTGGTCTCTCTTTCGAGAGTGGTCATCGGGAGCGGCTCGGAGATCGCCTTGCCTCCTTCGCCCGCGACGGCGGCAAGGATTATGTAGTTCGTTTCCGGTTCAAGGTCAGAGATGGTCACCGTTGAGGGTTTCGTAGCCTCTGCCTTTGTGCCGGATGCAAGCACCTCGTCCGCGTCGGGCAGAGTCTCTCCTTCCTGAACATAAGCGTAGGCGCACGTTTCTGCGTTGGCGGGATTGATCGTGAAGGAGAGCGTGGTTTGGGCGGCCTCGCCTTCGGTCAATGTCACAACGGGAGGTTCGGAACCCGGGGTGGAATTGTTGTCGTCTGAGCAAGCTGTTGTGGACAAGGCAAACAAGGCCAAAGCGAATAGGTAAATGTTTTTCATAGTTATTTTTATTTAATTATAAATATTGATTGTTTCGTCTTCTGGTAGCGCACAATCCATTGCAAAAGCGACTATCTGCGACGACATATCTTTGAACAAAGATAACTTAATTTCATTAAAATATATTGTTTTTTATTAAAATTATTATCTTTATAACAAAAAATCAGCTGTTTACAATTCTAACTTTTTAAGAAAACAAACGTATTTACCTTTATTTTTAATGTTATGAATGAGTTTTTACACAAAGTCGTTATCTTTTCCGTTATTTTAGCTTTCAGTTTATCAATGAATTCCTGCAGCGACGAACCCGATCCCGAGAAGCCGGAGCCGCCAGAGGTCGATACCATTCATCAGGAACTTGATCGTCAGGTACCGGAGAGCGGTCTCTATTTCGGCGATTTCTGGGACGAGGGATACGGCAACTACTACCTCGAACTGGCCGACTGCGAGTGTGCGTCACTGGCAGGCAATGCACAAACCGTCCCTGCTGAAGAAGGAGGCTATTTGCTCAGCCTCGATTTGTGGAGCGATCTCTCGGTCGATCATACGCATCCTGTAATCCCCGAAGGCGAATATACAGCTTCGGAGAAGCGTGCGAACCGTACGTTTACGTTAAAAAATACAATAGCCGTCATCAACAAGGAGCGTGTAGGAGAACAAGTCCGGGTGGAAAACATCTCTTTCTCGGAAGGAAGCATTACCGTAAAGCATACGGCCGACGGTTATGAGATAGACGGAGATTTCAAGACAGCCAACGGTTGTCGGTATACTTTCCATTATGCCGGAGCGCTCACGCTGGCCGATTGGAGTGACGACGAGGAGTGGAAGTGGGAGATCGGGTCGGACGTGACGCTTGCTCCAATCTATGTCACGAAGACGATCTTCGAGGGAGAGACGTACGACCAATGGATTCTTCGCTGTTTCGACATCAACAAGGTCTCCTCCGACGGTCTGCATCCCAACGGCGTGGGAACCAAATTCGAAGTCAGTTTGTGGACACGGCACGGTGCGGATCTGGCCGGTGACTATGTTTGCGGGGAGAACAAGACGGAGGGACAGTTCGATGCCGGGCAACGTTTAGGCATGTTTGCTGCAGGAACCTTCTGCGAACGGGTAAATAAGGATCTAAGTATCTCGTACTGCATTATGAACGGAGGAGGATTGCATATTGAGCGCAATGGCGATGGCAGTTATACTTTCGATGTTGACATGACGACGGCCGACGGTCATACGGTACGCGGAAAATGGACGAGCGAGGTTGAAACCTTTCAGCCACAGCCGCAGACGACGCTGACGGAGGATATTGCATTCAATCCGATTCAGTGCAGCGAAATACATTATCTCGGCGATTACTATCAGACCGGAACCTCCAACTATCTGATTTTCCTTGCTAATGAAGACGAGGTGTTGGGACTCGATCTGTGTGCTCCGAAGGATGACGGCACCGTCTTCCCGACGGGAACGTTCGCAGTGGCGGACACCTATGGTGAGAATACGATGGTTCCAGGCAGTATAGAAACAAGCGCTACGCCGAGTTGTTATGTCCATTACGATTTAACGACAGGCTATGCCGTAGCTGCAGCACCGATCGCTAGCGGAACATTGACGATCACAAAATCGAGCGATGTCTATACGTTCACATACGAACTTTACGACGACTATGACCGGGCCGACAAGGAGCGAAAGCCGCACAAAATCTCGGGCAGTTGGAGTGGAAAACTGCCGGCAATCAAATCGGCAGTAGCATCCTCGGTGAAATGCCGCATGGGTCTCAAACGTTGATGGATTTTCGTTCCCACAGATCGAACCCGCCTTTCGCGATCGCGAAAGGCGGGTTTCAATTGAGGAGCAGCAGCGGAACCCGACCTTCGTCGTGGCAGAAGTGTTACGACCTGTTTCCGCTTCACAACGCTGTCGGCAGGAATATGCCGGAGTCTCAGCCGAATAAATTTGGCATTGCTCCCGGATTTCACTATCTTTACCGAAATTTATGACTCCAATGGATAACACCAAACCATATACGAAAGCGCCCAAGCCAGAAATCGGTCGCGGCTGCACGTTCTACTACGCCCCCGAAGGGGTCGCAGCCAAGCCCTGCGAGGGGTGCTATAAACTGCACGAAACAGCCTGGCTGGAGCAATACCCGCCACACACGCCGACCGATATTTTCGAAGTGCGCTTCAAGAACACCCGGCGCTCCTACTATCAGAACGTCAATAATCTGCCGCTGGAACGGGGCGACATCGTCGCTGTGGAGGCTTCGCCGGGACACGACATCGGCATCGTTTCCCTGACGGGCGACATGGTAGCCCGCCAGATGCGCCGCGTGGGTTTTAACCCCTACAACGGCGAATTCAAGAAGATTTACCGCAAGGCCAAACCCTACGACATCGAACGCTGGCAGGAGGCCATCGCTCTGGAGCACGAAACGATGATCGCCGCACGCCAGATCGCCGCCGAAATGGGACTCAATATGAAGATCGGCGACGTGGAGTACCAGGGCGACAAGATCAAGGCGATCTTCTACTACATCGCCGACGAGCGCGTGGACTTCCGCGAGCTGATCAAGGTCTTCGCCGAACGGTTTCACATCCGCATCGAAATGAAACAGATCGGCGCCCGTCAGGAAGCGGGACGCATCGGCGGCATCGGAGCCTGCGGCCGCGAGCTGTGTTGCGCATCGTGGATCTCGAACTTCTCGAGCGTGACGACCAACTCGGCCCGTATGCAGGAGATCTCCCTCAACCCCCAGAAACTGGCCGGACAGTGCTCGAAACTCAAGTGCTGCCTCGCCTACGAATACGATACCTACGTGGACGCCCGCAAGGAGTTTCCCCGTCTGCGGGAACCGCTCCAGGCTCTCGACGGCGAATATTACCTGGTCAAAACCGACATCCTGGCCGGTACCATGTCCTTCAGCAGCAGCAAGGATACGATGACCAACGTGGTGACGCTTCCCGTCGCCCGCGTCAAGGAGATCATCGCGCTGAACCATGCCGGCAAGAAGGTCGATCAGCTGTCGGCGGAGCAACCACAACGGGAGAAGTTCGAAGAACCGACCTACCGCTCGGAGGAAGACAGCATCACACGCTTCGACGGCAACGGCTCCAAACGCAAGGGCCGCAACCGGCGTCGCGGCGATCGGGCAGAAGAACGCGAAAACCGGAACAACAACGGTGCCCGCAACGAAAGCGCCGCAGAAGCGTCCGCCGTTTCGGAATCCCGCAAGGACGAAAAACAGGAAAATGCAGCCAACCGGAGTGAACGCCGCGAAAAACGCGACCGCCGTGAACGGAATAATCGAAACGGACAAGGCGAAGGCCGCGAATCGCGCGGAGAACGGAATAACGGTCAGGGCGAACCGCGCAACCCACGCAACAGCGACCGGAACGGGCCGCGAAACGGACAAAGCACCCAGAAAAACGAACAGCGCACCGAACGCGGGAACACCTCCGGCGAACAGAACAGTGAACGTGGCAACAGTCAGGGTTCACGCAGCGAACAGCGCGGAGAACGTCGTTCGGAGCGTTCTCGTTCCGAAAACCGTCCGGGACAAAACGGCTCCGAAACCGATCCGACTCCTGCACACCCCCAATCCCCGGCCGAAGAGGGACAGAACGGTGCCCGCCGCCGTCCTCGGGGACGCGGAGGACGCAACCGTCGTGAAGGCAACCGTCAGGAAGGCGGAAACGGAGAGGCAGCACAACCCGAACCGCCGAAAAAAGAGCAATAACGACTCGTAATGTACCTGCGGAGTATCATAGCGATCGCCGGACTGCTCGTCACAAGCTGCCTTTCGCCGCATCAGACGGTCGTGACCGATACCGGGGGCGGCACGTGGAGCGAAAGTGCCGAAATCGAAATTCCGAACGCGGATACCGTGACCCCGCGCGACCTATACATCGTCGTGCGTTACAACGACTCCTTTCGGGGCGACACGCTGCGGCTGACGATACGGACCATTTCGCCCGACTCCCTGGTTTTCGAGGAACCCTACACGCTGGGCCTTCCTCCCCGCAGGCACCCGGCAGCCCTCGCGGAGGAAGCGTCGGTTCCCTATCGTCGGCACGTAATTTTTCCCGACAGCGGCATTTACAAGATGGTTTTCACCCCGGCGATGCCGGTCCGGGGCGTGGAAGCCATCGGCATCAACCAGCAAAAAAGCGAATAAAAACAGATGGGCAAAGACAAACTCAGACGCTTTGCGGAGAACCTCACGTTCGAATGTTTCGTACAACCCGCCTTCGAGGAGGCCTTCCGCCGCGACCATCCGCTCAAAGGACATTGGCACAGCGATTTTTTCCATAACGACCGTCCGATCGTACTCGAACTGGGCTGCGGCAAGGGCGAATACACCGTCGCACTCGCGGAGCGCGACCCCAGCCGCAACTTCATCGGTATCGACATCAAGGGCGCCCGCATGTGGCGCGGGGCCAAAACCGCCACGGAACGGCAAATGCGCAACGTCGGTTTTCTGCGTACCCGCATCGAAATGATCGCCTCCTTCTTCGCAGAAGGAGAGGTCGATGAGATCTGGATCACCTTCCCCGATCCGCAGCTCAAATCGCGCCGGGCCAAGAAACGGCTCACCTCGCCCCTCTTCCTGGGCCAGTACGCACAGATGCTGGTTCCCGGCGGACGAATCAACCTCAAGACCGACTCGCAACACCTCTACGCCTACACGCAAGCCGTGATCGAACGGTTCGGTCTGCCCTGCGACGTGGCCAACAACGACATCTACGGTTCAGGGTTCGCGGACGAAATACTCTCGGTCAAGACCGCCTACGAACAGATGTTCCTCGAACGGAAGCTGCCGATCACCTACACCCGCTTCTCGCTGGGTGAACGACGCGATTTCCCGCCGTTCGACTGGGAAGGCGACGACACGGACGAGAAGGACAACGAAGAGGCACGGAAATAGAGCTGACATCGTAATGGAATCTCCCCTATGACAGAAATATCACAGGGGAGATTCCATTTTTCAACCATCTGTAAAAATCACCCGAATTCTCACCATAATTTATTTTCAGGATGCTCTCTGATAATGGAAAGAATTTCTTCCTTCGTCATCCCGACATTCTTTTCTTTTACCCACACTCGCCGCACTTCATACCCACAGACTGTTTCAGAACTTTCATCTACGAAACTATACACCCATGCCCAAAAAATTACATCGGGTTTGTCCAAAAAGATAAAAGAAACAAACAATCCTCCACCCATGAACGGCGAGGATCTGGCTACCACGAATTTTCCATTCAAAACAGAATTATAAATCGCTAACTCCCCACATTCGACCTCTCCTCTGCTCACAGCATCGAGATAATTCCGCAAAGCACGAAAATAATCGTTATCATACCAATCTTTTTCGATCCAGTTTTCGAAACGAATTTCATTTAACGTACGCTTGTTATCAGCGTCGCCAACGACTTCCGGCTCCTGCTCGTCGGATACAGCTTCCTTTCCAAGAACACATTCGACCCAACCATCCGTCTTGAAAAACAAAATATCGTGCATCGCTTTCTGCGGTCGCGATTGGACAGGACAGGGAAAAAACAACGAGATCAATAAAGGGAAATATAAATTTTTCAATGTTTTATCCATAAATTCAAAGTTTTTTAAACCGCTCGTCTTCATTCTTTTCTCCATTCGCCCACTTCTCCTTATCCCTGCTTCGCGCCTCCGACTTTTTTTTACGAGAAATAATATAAATCCCCAAACCGCAACAGAAAATACCACCTAAAGGATTATTTCCGGCGGAAAGAGCTCCGATCATACTTAATATTCCAAATACAACAAGAGAATATCCTAAAGTCTTCATATCGATAAATTATTTATCCATTTCAACAAAATCCGGCTCCCGCTTCCTCGAACACAAAACGATAATCAATCCGAGGATAGGCGAAAGTGTCAATGAGAAAAAGAAAGCCCATCCAAAACCGATCTTTCGTCTTGCCCCCATCCATGCGACTAAAGCGGACAATATTATTGCAGCTACAATACCCATTTCTACATTGTTAATTTGATTTTCGATTCTTTGTTTTTCAACCTGGTCTCTACTTGTATAAGCATTAAGATAAACACCCTGATCCGCAAAATTTTTATAATCCTTGGAACTAACGGAAAAACGAGGAAGATTTTCAATTTGTTTATTAACAACTGAAAATCCATAAGGATCTTGCAAAGATTTTGATTTTTTACTATTTATTATTTTATCTATTTCTTCATCAGTAAGTCTCATACTATCAGACGTTGAATCAGTTGTATATTCGATCATATTTTCGGTCAATTTCATCTGTCTAAATCGAGATATTCAATTCTCTGAATATTTCGTTTACTACCATTCTCATATCATGGTCTCCGGAAATATCCGCAATCCTCAAACATTTTTTATATATTCCTCGTAAATAGTCACGATCTCGAATTTCTTTCAAAGACATTATCATTCGGTCAATTTCCCGATCCGGATTATGCCCCATAGAAACTTGCAGGAACTTTACGACTTGATTTTTAGATAGCCCTAATGAAATAATAGTAGATTGTACAATGCGATTAGCTTCATCATCAAAAGCACTCGCGGAAGATGCACCTTGAACAAAAATTAACAACTGGACAATCGCATATTTTTCATTGATATATAAATCCGTGGCAGGATTAGTTATCACGGTAGGTCTGTTGGCAAATTGTTCTGCCTTCTTATTTGCACTCAAAGATAACCCTATATACCCAAACAGACAGATAATTCCTAAAATAATAACAATCTCTAAATCCATAATTCAAATTTTCACATTCAATTCATAAACAGCCCGCTTTTGTATCTTCTGCAAAGCCTCATAGTCGTATTTGCAACGAACCAGTTCCGCAAAAATATCCGTCGCTATTCGCTTCATTTCATTATCCTGGAAAAGATCCGGATGACATTTTTTCTTCAAGCTATCATACAACGGCTTTGCACGAAATGAAGAATCGATCACATTATCGAAATCCACATTTTCTTCCGCCAATATTTTTTTCTTCTGTCTGTGTCGCTCCGTATTTGCATACTTATGATAAAACATCCCAATAAAAATAGCCACCGCCTCCACAAGAGCGATCCAAAACCAAAAAGCGGACGCCATCCAACTCTGAATATCTACTGTTTGTGTTTCCATCGCAGTACATTTTTATAATCATTCTATCATCAACCCCATATTCGTATAATCGATTAATTTCCATTGACAACCGAAATACCCTTTATCGCTTTGCACTTCCAAGGTATCCCACCCCAAAACGATCAATCGACGCACTAACTCCGAATTATTCAATACAACCTTACCAATCACCACCATCTCCTCTTTCGACAGAACCTGTCCCGCCAAAGCCGTAATACGAAATCCCCGATTCACCCAAGCGGAAAACTGATGTCTGTAATTGGAATTACCACTGGAAAATGAAGCCTTCAACAGAGTCGGAGCCCCTCCAGAAATAAAGGCTATTCGTGCCGATTCATTGAAACTCCGGATCAAGCATTTTCGCTCGCTACGATCCGAAAACCATTCGACAATACGTGTCCACGTATTATTAAACATAATAAAATTGGAATTTTTTAATGATACGGCGACCACCGAGATCTACACAAAAAGAAAGTGTGGAGTTGATTAGTCTATCTGGCTCGAGGTTCTGGAATACCTTCACAACAAATAAACAATACTCCACACCCGTATTGGAATATGGAGCCAGAAAGGTCCATAGACAAAACCAATACAAGGTGACGAGTGTGTTGTTTTTCCTTGTTGTGATTGAAATTTACCAGATTTCGAACCAAGGATGAAACTAATACACTTTCATCAAAAATATGTCATCGAATACTCGATATTGCAAAGATAACTATATTATTTGAAAATTAGTGGTTACATCTTTATAATTTTTATATTTAGTACGCTCTAAATTACTCCATTCTCCCTCGCAACATTTCGCGAAGTCCGCACGAAATCCCGTATCGTCTTATCTCAAACCGAGCGTCCCTGCCAGCCGAAGAGCCAGCTCCGTGTTGTCCAGTACGCCGTTAATCCGTTCGGAGCCTGTCCCGTACAGATAGACGGGCACCATCGCCGCCGTATGTCCGCCGGTGCTGAAACGGTACTCGATCCCGGCCTCCCCATGCTCGAAATCGACATCGGCCGAAGGAATCGAAAGACCGCCCGTTTCGTGATCGGCCGTAACGACCACGAGCGTCCCAGGATGCCGGTCGGCGAAATCCATCGCAGCGGCAACCGCCCGGTCGAAATCACGCATCTCCGCCAGGACGCCTTCGGCATCGTTATCGTGAGCCCGCAGATCGATCTGGGATCCTTCGACCATCAGAACAAAGCCCCGATCGCGCTCGCCGGCTTCTCGCAACAGAATCTCCAGCGCCTTGCGGGTCGCCCGCTCCAGATAATCGCCCCGCCCCTCCGACATTTTCGGCAGGTGACCGTCGGCAAAGAATCCCATCACAGGTCCCCGGCTCAAGGTATCGAGCTGCGAGGGATCGGTCAGCACCTGGAACCCGCGATCCCGAAGGCGCTCGATGCCCGGTACACCGTCCTCCCGCTCCGACGCTTCGGCATACTTCAATCCGCCGCCGAAGGCCACCGTCAAGTCGCTTCCGGCCAGTTGATCGGAAATTCGCTGATACTGTCGTCGATAAGGCACATGGGCATAGAAAGCGCCCGGCGTAGCGTGTTGCAGAGTACTGGTTACGACGACTCCGGTCGGCATCCCGGCTCGGATCGCATCCGCCATAATCGACTCCGCAGCCGTCGAATCGGGCAGCACACCGAGCATACCGTTGCCGGTCTTATGTCCCGTCGCCAGCGCCGTACCGGCCGCCGCGGAGTCCGTCACCCGGTTGTTGGCTGAATAAGTAGTAATCAATGCGATGTTCTGCGCCCGGTCGAAAGCGGTCGTACCGTATCCCTCCTCGAGCATCAACATCGACACGTGACTCAATCCCATACCGTCCCCGATCAGATAGATCAGATTCCGAACCGGCAACGTGTCGGCTGCGGGAACGATTTGCGACGGTCGAAGGTCCAGTTTACGGGCGACCTCCCCGCCTCCTATCCCGACGGCATAGGCCGCCGACAACAGGACGAGCATGGTAATTACAATTTTTTTCATAACAAATAATATATATTCTTTTGATGCGACTTTTCAAATTTACGCATTTCCGACACGCCGTTTCGAACTTTCTTCGTATTTTAGCAAAAATTTAACCTGATTATATAGCTCGATTACCGACCTGCTCCGGCTCGAAACCGACCGACGTGCTTCGACGAAAAGTCGAAACTCTTCCCGGGAAGAAGGTCAGAACGAAACAACACCCCGCAGGATCGAGGGCTGCCTGCCGAGATCAACAAAAAACGGTCGTGGGACTCGAAATATATAACAGCCTAATTCAATACCAGCCATGGATGTTAAAATCGCTTCGGACTGGAAAGAGATTCTTTCCGAAGAGTTCGAAAAACCCTATTTCCGAGAACTCACCGACTTCGTACGGCAAGAATACGCTTCCCGCCGGATATTCCCCAGAGGAAGCAACATTTTTCGTGCCTTCGACAAATGCCCGTTCGACAAACTCAAAGTGGTAATCATCGGACAGGACCCCTATCACGGCGAAGGACAGGCCAACGGACTCTGTTTCTCCGTGGCGGACGGCGTGCCGTTCCCACCCTCGCTGCAGAACATCTTCCAGGAGGTAGCCGACGACACCGGCTCGCCGATTCCCACGAGCGGCAACCTCGACCGCTGGGCCGAACAGGGCGTGCTGCTGCTCAATGCCGTGCTGACGGTTCGGGCGCACGAAGCGGCTTCCCACGCAGGACACGGCTGGGAAACCTTCACCGATGCGGTCGTGCGTGCCATCGCACAGCGCAAGCAAGGCATCGTTTACATGCTGTGGGGAAGTTACGCCCAACGCAAAGGCGCCATCGCCGATCCCCAGCGCAACTGCATCCTCAAGGCCGTCCATCCCTCCCCGCTGTCGGCCTACCGGGGATTTTTCGGCAGCAAACACTTTTCCCGGGCCAACGAATATCTGCAAAGCATCGGAAAGGCACCGATTTTGTGGTAAGCATAATAACTTCTAAAACCTGATTATACGCGTTAGAGTACCTCTCTGGAAGCACAGCGACCCAAGCCCCTCCGAGAAAAGGATTTAGAAAGGGCTGCATTGCAAATGCGGGCACAGGCCGCGAATAGCGCCCCTCGAATTCAATGCTGCGACCGTCGGATAAGGATACATTGCAAAATATAATCGCCACCATAAAAATATGCTGCAACCACTTAAGATTACTCTCGTCATCTGTTACACGGTCCTGGCACTATCCGTAGCGGGGGTCCTGCTATCGGGCATATTGGGACGGCTCGAATGGCTGGCTCTTTGCGCCGTCTGTGCTCTCGCGTTGCTGTCCATCACCCTGGTCTTGGGTAAAAACCTGCGCATCCAGCGTATGATGACCGAAGACGAATATTCCGACGACAGGTAATCGCCCCGCACCGACTGTCACCGGCGACAATTGCAAAACAAAGTTCGGAAATGGAATAAAAAAGCCGGAACTTCATAAAGTTCCGGCTTTATCATAAACGGGGTTCTCTATCCCAGATAAGATTTCAGCAACTTGCTGCGGGAGGAGTGACGCAGACGACGGATCGCCTTCTCCTTGATCTGGCGTACACGTTCGCGCGTCAGGTCGAATTTTTCGCCGATCTCTTCGAGCGTCATTTCCGAACAGCCGATGCCGAAGAAATATTTGATGATATCCCGCTCGCGCTCGGTCAGCGTTTCCAAGGCACGATCCACCTCGGTCGAGAGCGACTCGTTAATCAACCCTCTGTCGGCATTGGGCGAATCGGGGTTCACCAACACATCGAGCAGGCTGTTGTCCTCGCCGTCGGCAAAAGGCGCATCCACCGAAACATGGCGGCCGGCGACACGCAGCGTATCGGTCACCTTCTCCTTGGGAAGCTCCAACTCGTTCGCCAACTCCTCGGGCGAAGGGGTGCGCTCGTGCTCCTGCTCGAAACGGGCGAAAGCCTTGTTGATCTTATTGAGCGAGCCCACCTGATTGAGCGGCAGGCGCACGATACGCGACTGCTCGGCCAGAGCTTGCAGGATCGACTGACGAATCCACCACACGGCATACGAAATGAATTTGAAACCCCGGGTTTCGTCGAACTTCTCCGCAGCCTTGATAAGACCGAGGTTTCCCTCGTTAATCAAGTCGGGCAGACTGAGGCCTTGATTCTGATACTGCTTGGCCACCGACACGACGAAACGCAGATTGGCTTTGGTGAGCTTTTCCAATGCCTCCTGGTCACCCTTCTTGATTCGCTGGGCAAGTTCCACCTCCTCCTCAACCGTAATGAGCTCCTCCTTGCCGATTTCCTGCAGGTACTTGTCCAAAGACGCGCTCTCACGGTTGGTGATGGACTTCGTAATTTTTAACTGACGCATATTTAATTTTATAAGAATGTTCTTAAACTACGGCAATAAAAAACGGTAAAACATACCCGGCTTTCCTGGCGCTTCCCTATTCGACAAGCACATAGCTCGCCGAACGTCCGTCGGGATACACTCCGTCGATGCTGCGAACCTTATCGGTCATACGCTGCATATCGGAGAGCGAACGCACGGACTTGTCGTTGATGTGGGTAATCACGAATCCCGGTCTTACCCGTGCCTTCGACAGAATACCGTTCGCCTTGATTGCCAGCACTTCCACACCGCCTCTGATCTCCAGTCGGCGACACAGACGCTCATCGGCCGTGGCGAACTTTCCGCCCAAAACTTCCATCACATCGACGTCGTCCCGCGTGAGGAGTTCCGTCTTACCTGCTTTATTACGCAAGGTCACCTCGATTTGTTTCATCGAACCCGACCTTTTTATCATTAATTTTACCTTGTCGTTGGGACGATGCTTGCCGATCTGCTCCTGCAGCGTCGCAGCCTCGTTCAACTCCACGCCATCGACCGAAAGAATCACATCTCCCTTGCGGATACCGGCCTGCGAGGCAGCGCCCCCTTCGGACACACTGGCGACATAAACGCCGCCCAACTCCTCGATACCCGTTTCCTCGCCCATCTGATCGATGAAATTCTGATCTATGGGGCGGAATGCCAGACCCAACAGAGCCCGCTGCACGACGCCGTACTCCTTGAGATCCACGACCACCTTGCGGACGATCGTTTCGGGGACCGCGAACGAATAACCGACATAGCTGCCCGTCATCGTCTTGATTACGGTATTGATACCGACCAGTTCGCCGCGCGTATTGACCAACGCACCGCCCGAATTACCGGGATTGACGGCCGCATCCGTCTGGATAAACGACTCGATGCGGAATTCGCTCGGAATAACATCCAACTGACGCGCTTTGGCACTCACGATACCGGCCGTAATGGTCGATTGCAGGTTATAGGGCGATCCGATGGCCAGCACCCATTCGCCCAACCGGAGCGAATCCGAACTGCCGAAAGGCAATGTAGGCAGGTCCTCGGCCTCGATCTTCACCAGCGCCACATCCGTCGTGGGGTCGGTACCGATCACCTTGGCGTCGAACGTGCGGCCGTCGCTCAGCTTCACGCGAAGGCGCGTAGCCTCGTCCACCACATGGTTGTTGGTCACGATGTAACCGTCTGCGGAAATAATCACGCCGGATCCTCCGCCCCGACGCTCCTGTGTCGAAGGGCCGCGCCGGCCCTGCTGGGGAATACCGAAAAATTCGAAAAACGGATCGTACTGCCGCTCGGGAACTTCGATCTCCTGAACCACCTCGATATTCACGACGGCCTTGACAGCATTCTCGGCAGCATACGTAAGATCCGGATACTGCTCGGCCTGATACGAAGTGAAATGGGTTCCCGCCTGAGAAAAGGGGTCGTCAGACACTGCCCCGCTTTGCGGCGTAACAACATGCGTGCCGTTCTTTTCGGCCGGCGATAAAATACTCCAGGCGACGACACCGCCGGATGCGGCGCCTGCGGCAATCATACCTAATAACAACAATGCCTTTTTCATAATCCAATATCGAAATAATTTAACTGGTTTTATTACGGAGGCAATTTTATTCCATAGGCTGTTTCTGTTTGAGCGATTCTGTCTGGGTACAGAACGCCCGGGAAAGGCAATTATTGTGTTCAATAATTTCGAAAATGTTACGAAGCGAAGATTCCGCCGTCGGCGCACCGGCCGATTCACTCGGGCCCAAATCCTGAATCTGCCGACCTTGAACGTAACCCGATAGATACCAAGGCCCTATAAGACGGCACCTATTTTTCGCAAGATAATATGGGGAATAAGTTTTTATTCCCCGTTTTTTATGTTTACCTTTGCAGTCCTCGCCGATCGGCGGGGAATGTGGAAAGATTTGACTGATTGCAAACCACAATAAAAAATAGCTAAAACAGCTTTTTTATTCCAGCAGCCAATTTTTCCCCATTTTATACGTTTAACTTCCAAAATAAATGTAAAATGGGATTTTTATTTACGTCGGAATCCGTGTCCGAAGGACACCCCGACAAAGTTTCGGATCAGATTTCCGATGCCATCCTCGACGAATTCCTTCGTCACGACTCCAACTCCAAAGTAGCCTGCGAAACGCTCTGCACCACCGGTCTGGTCGTCGTCGCGGGCGAAGTGCGTTCGAGCGCCTACGTCGATATCCAGCACGTAACACGCCGCGTAATCAACCGTATCGGTTATACCAAAAGCGAATATCAGTTCGACGGTAATTCCTGCGGCGTGCTCTCCGCGATCCACGAACAGTCTCCGGACATCAACCAGGGTGTCGTGCGCGAGGCCGAAGAAGAACAGGGCGCGGGCGATCAGGGCATCATGTTCGGCTATGCGTGCAACGAAACGCGCGAATACATGCCTGCGACGCTCATCCTCTCACACGTCATTCTCAAGGAACTGGCCGTCATCCGCCGCGAAGGGCAGGTGATGACCTACCTGCGTCCCGACGCCAAGTCGCAGGTAACGATCGAATACGACGAACAGACGCACCGTCCGCTGCGCGTACATACCATCGTGGTTTCGACCCAGCACGACGATTTCATCCCCACGAGCAAGGGCGTCACCGAGAAAATGGCCGAAAAACGCATGCAGGAGAAGATCCGCGAGGACGTGCGCACGATCCTCATTCCACGCGTCAAGGCCCGTCTGGAGCGTGCCAAAGATAAGTTGGCGCGACTGATCGGCGACGACTATATCCTGCACGTGAATCCCACGGGCAAGTTCGTCATCGGCGGCCCGCACGGAGATACGGGACTCACGGGCCGCAAGATCATCGTCGATAGCTACGGCGGACGCGGTGCCCACGGCGGCGGCGCCTTCTCGGGCAAGGACTCCTCGAAGGTGGACCGTTCGGCAGCTTACGCAGCCCGCTACATCGCCAAGAACATGGTGGCGGCCGGGATCGCGGACGAAATTCTCGTGGAGCTGAGCTATGCCATCGGGATCGCCGAACCGATCTCCGTCTTCGTCGATACGCACGGTGCGGTATGCAGCCGCAATCCGAAGCTCGCGGACATGACCGACGGGGAGATCGCCCGCCGTATCGCCAAGCTCTTCGACCTGCGTCCGGCGGCTATCGTGAAGAAATTCGGCCTCAAAAACCCGATCTTCGAAGCGACGGCATCCTACGGACATTTCGGCAACCGCCCCTACACCCGCAAGGAGAAAGTGTGGGAGGACGGCCGCGAGGTGGAGCGCGAGATCGAATTCTTCGGCTGGGAAAAGCTCGATGCCGTCGATCTGATCAAGCAAGAGTTCGGACTATAACGCGACCGACTGCACAAGTAAAAAGTCCCCTTTTCGGGGACTTTTTACTTGTCTGCATCCGTAGGCGAGCGGCGAATTCTTTCGAGTTCCTCAAACCGAAAAACAGTGCGCACGGCCACCGTTCCGTGCAAATCCGCGAACCGCCCGGCATATACTGCGAGGGCTGTGAACAAATAGTTCACAGCCCTCGCAGCCTTTTAATATGATTCAATTAACCCAATAACATACGATCCCTGTTCCTCAACTCCGCCGTAATGTCCTTCATTTCGCCGTCCGTCACCCGGTAAAGCCGCTGGTTCGTCGAAGTGGAATCCAAGCCTCCCAAATGTGCGACATACGGTCCCAGCTTGATATAATCGAAACTGCGCGGGTCGATACCTGCGGCCAATTCAGAACGCCCCGAATACCAGCCTGTCTTCAGCCGGCCCCCGGTCGCAGCCCGCACACAGGCGCTCCAATGCGCGACATCGCCGGGCGCTGCATCGCCTCCCATAAAACAAACGCAGGTAATCGCATTTCCGTATCCCGACAACAAACTATTCAGCAAATTATCGTCCAGCGGCTCCCCGACCTCTTCCCACAGATGGGGACTGTGACACCCGGCGCACCGGTTCGGGCACCCCGAAAGATTCAGAGCGAGGGTCACTTCGCCCGGAATCTCCTGGAACACCACATCAAAGCTGGCCAGGCGTAGCATAGTGACGACGCGCGGCCTCCTGCTGCCGAGCTTGAGAGAAGTTGCTGACACGCTTCATATAACCGATGATACGGGTCAGATAATCGAGATTCCTGCCGTTGCATTTCGGACACGCCTTGAGGTTGCGCTTGTCGATATGCCCGCAATCGTTGCAGACCGTATTCGGGATGTTGAACGTGAAATAGTTGCATCCCTCCTGCGAAGCCACGCGCAACAGGTGGCGGTACTGCTCCCGGCTCAAATGTTCCTGCAGATTCATGTGCAGGGCCGAGCCGCCCGTGAGGTGCTCGATGTATTTGCGGCCGTGCAGTCGGAACTTGTCCACGATGTTGAGCGACTCGTCCTCGACGATGTAAAAATAGCTGTTGTAACAGTCGCGCCCCACCTTGTAGCCGTCGCGCTTGTCCCATTTGGCATGTTTCACTCCCACGTTCTCCGCCGGAATCATCTCGCAGTTGAACATCACCTCCTTCGAGCGGTACTTCTTGTTGTACTTTTCGATCATTCCGAGAATTTCCTGCGTAAAACGTTCGTAATCGGGATTGTCGTTGATCGGAATGCCGAGAAATTCGGCCGCTTCGACCAGTCCGTTCACACCGATAGTGAGGTACTGGCGCGACATATTGATATAGCCCGCATCGAACAGGGGCAGCATCCCCTTCGACTGCATGTATTTCAGGTTCTCGTTGTAGGCCAACTGCACCTTGTGCACCAGATCGACCACCTCCTCGAGGAAGAACTGATAGGGCATACCCTTACGTGCGGCATACTGAATGCAGCGGTTCAGGTTGATCGTCAGCACGCTCTTCGAGCCGGTCGATACGCCTCCGGCGCCGAGCGTGTAGCTGAACCCGTTGTCCGTAATTTCGTTGCGCAGGCGGCAGCAGCTCGAAAGCGAATCGGCATTGTCGCTCATGTAGGTGAAGAACGAATGTCCCTCGGCATACATTTCGGCCGTGAAATCGCCCCACTCCTTGTCCTTCACGTCGCCGTTTTCCGTGAGCAAAGCCATCGTTTCGACTGGGAAGGTCAGCACGGTGCGGGTGCGTTCGCGGTTAAACCACTTCATGAAACGCTTTTGCAGCCAGCTGAGCGACTCCCAGTCGGGCTTGCTACCATCGGGGAAGAGGAAGTTTCCGAACAGGCTCTCGAAATAGTAGCGGTCGTAATAAGCCACATTCCAGAACACGGCCTGAAAATTCCGCGCTCCGGTCGGCTGGTTGATCGAATAGACAATCTGTTCAAAACAGTCGGTGATGACCTTGTCGATCGTGCGCCGTTTCTTCGAGAGATCGACCACCTCGTCCGCCCGCTTGAAGTAATCGGGACCGTACTCCTGGCCGATGAAATAGTTCATATACATCAGAAATTCGGGGGTGGCGCAGGCGCCGCTGAGCATACTCGACACGATGAAGACCATGTTCACGAAGCCGCCGCAGAATGACTTGAGGTTGGTCGGGGCTTTCGAATTGCCCCCGATCGAAATCGTTCCTCCGATGAGCCAGGGATACATCGTAATCGAAGCGCAATAGTTGGCCAGCGAAGTTTCATCGTTCTTATAGATGAAATGGTCGTTCAGCATCTCGATATACTTGTCCGCCAACTCCTTGCCGTACATCTCCTTGAGGCGGTCGGTCAGCATGCGGCGGTTCAGGCGGATGAAATTCGATTTGGGCAGCTCGCCGATGAGCGTAGCCATGTTCTTGTTCTCCACGTTGGCGTTGGCGTCGAACTTACTTCCTGTCGCGGCGTTCGACGCGTCGCAATACTCCATGAGGAACTGCAACTTGTCGCGCACCTCCCGATCCTCGGTATGCCGCTGGCGATAAAGCATATAGGCCTTGGCTACCGTATAATAACGCTCGGCCATGAGCGCGACCTCCACCTGGTTCTGAATCTCCTCGACCGAGATGCCGTCGGTCACGCTGACCCGGCTCAGGATGTTGGTGATCACATCCTGCGTAGCGAAACTCCCGACCGAAAGGAATGCCTTGGCGATCGCCCGCTGAATCTTCTCCATCGAAAACGCCTCCCGCGTTCCGTCCCTCTTGACAATGAATGTTTCCATAACGATTAAACTTCTCCTCAAATATTATATTATTATACTCATACTTTCAACGCTCGAATTCCCCACACCGATAACTCCACCGACGGAAATTCGGCCGATTCCGACCCGGCTCGACGGCAACAAATATCAGCCGCCGGGCTTTCTCCGCTTCATCCATATCCGCAGCTTCCAGCTGGGACCGGATATCGCTCATTTTGCGATA
>OLRE01001304.1_pt1 | contig 24985 bp, 29 predicted proteins | sample 1672461 | NCBI WGS metagenome assembly OLRE01 (sample SAMEA3136688, study PRJEB25190) | human gut metagenome | biome: human gut; feature: human-associated habitat; material: faeces | place: Austria | collected 2013
CCGATTCCCCCTATCAGGGGGAAATGGCCCGAAGGGCCAATAGGGGTAGGGACGCCGTCAGCGAAGCTGACTGAGGTGGATGCGAACGTTACAAATTTCAGAGCACTTTGAACCTTGCAACCAATCCCCTCCGTCATTTTCTCCGAAAATGCTGCCTCCCCTTGTCGTGCGTCGCACGACAAGGGGAGGCTTGGGGGCTTAGATCTTCTTTTTATCCGGCAAGAGATTTGTCATGCTCTTTAAGCTGATGGCGAGCGTGGATGCGTTGTGCAGAAGGGCTGAGGTCGTCGGCGGCAGGAGTCCGGCCACGCCGAAGACGATCAGGCCGAGATTGAAGCCGACAATGAAGCGGTAATTGCGGTGGATGCGGCCCATGAGGGCTTCGCTGATTTTGCGCAACGTGACAAGTTCAAACAAATCCTCCGACGCGATGGTAATGTCGGCGATCTCCCGCGCAATGGCTGCGCCGGTCGAAATGGCGACACCTGCGTCGGCCTCAGACAGGGCCGGCGAATCGTTTACGCCGTCGCCAATCATGATAACCGTGCGGCCCGCGGCCTTTTCCCGGCGGATGAACGCCGCCTTGTCCTCGGGCAAAACCTCGGCGTAGAATTCGTCAACGCCGACCTCTTCCGCGACGGACGCGGCGGTCCGGCGGTTATCGCCGGTCATCATAACGACCTTGCTGATGCCGCAGGCGTGCAGCGCACGGATGGCATCCTTTGCCTCGGCGCGCAGCGGGTCGTAAATACAGATGACGGCTGCAAGTTCGCCCGCGATGCACAGATACAGGTGCGAATACTGTGCGGGCAAGGAATCGAATTTCTCCTGTTCGCCCTCCGGGATGGTGCAGCCCTCGTCCTCAAAGACGAAGTGCGCGCTGCCGATGAGCACCTTTTTGCCCTCGACCATGCTGGAAATGCCGTGCGCGACGACGTATTGCACCTGCGAATGATATTCCTCATGCTTGAGGCCCTGCTTTTTGGCCTCCTCCACAACGGCGTTGGCCATCGAATGCGGGTAATGCTCCTCAAGGCAGGCAGCCAGACGCAGCATTTCCGTCTCCTCATGACCGCCGAAGGGCACAATCTGTGCAACCTTCGGCTCGGCGTAGGTCAGTGTCCCGGTCTTGTCGAACACGACCGTATCCGCCTTCGCCACAGCCTCCAGAAACCGTCCGCCCTTGACAGAAATGTGATAGCTGCTGCTCTCGCGCATGGCCGAGAGCACCGCGATGGGCATGGCCAGCTTCAGCGCGCATGAGAAATCAACCATCAGAACGGCCAGCATCTTCGTCACGTTGCGTGTGACGAGGTACGTCAGTACCGTACCGCCCAGCGTATACGGGACCAGCCGGTCGGCAAGGCGCGAGGCCTTGTCTTCAGCGGTGGATTTGAGTTTTTCTGATTCCTCGATCATGTGCACGATGCGGTCGTACCGGCCTCCGCCGAGTGCCTTTTCCACACACACGACGCATTCGCCCTCTTCTACGACCGTCCCGGCGTAGACATAGCTACCCTCGCGCTTCGGGGCCGGCATGGACTCGCCGGTGATAGATGCCTGATTGACCGTTGCCTCACCGGAGACGACCTTGCCGTCGAGTGGAATAAGATTGCCTGTACGCACGATCATCCGGTCGCCGGGCTTTACGTCGCCGATGGGCACGAGCAGTTCGGTTTCGCCGGACTGGAGCCACACCTTGTCAACGTTCAGCGCCATCGCACCCGCAAGATCCGCGACAGATTTCTTGTGCGTCCACTCCTCCAGAATTTCACCCAGCCGCAGCATGAACATGACGGAGCCTGCGGTGTCGAAATCGCCGCGCACCATCGAGACAGTCACAGCTGTCGCATCAAGCACGGCGACGGAAAGTTTGCCGTGCAGTAGGGCGTTCAGTCCTGCGCGGATATATTTAACCGAGCGGAACAGTGCGATCGCTGTCCGCACCGGAATCGGCAGAAACAGCCTCGAGAACGCGCGGCGGCAGACAGTAAAAACAAGCTTGTCCTCATACTCGCGGTTGAGCGCACGGGACGTATGCTCCGGCAGGCGGGAAAGCGCCTGTTCCGACGTGAACGAGAACGACGCGAGCGCCCGCACGATATCCATGCGCGGGCAGGTATAGGTGATGACCGCGTCCTGTGTCCGATCGAAGACCTTGACAGACACGACGCCGGCAACGCCCTTCAAATCATATTCCAAAAGATCCGCTTCGCGCAGCGACATGCGGCGAAGCGCGAGATGCACGCGCATGCGCCCGGGCGTCTCATGCAGAATGCTACACTTCATATGCTGATTTGTACCTCCGAAAAACAGAAGAGCCGCAAAAACGGCTCTTCCTTTGCATGCTTACGGGTTTACTCCGCGTCCGAAGCGGTATCCTCAATCACCTCGGGCTCAGCCTCAGCTGCGCGGCGGTCGTTGATGGCCTTTGCGTCGGCGTAGACATCATCCGCACCCTCGCGGACGGCCGTCACGGCCTGCATGACGCAGTCCTTGGCGCGCAGGACGGCTGCAGTGGTGTGCGCATAAACGCTTTTTGCTTCCTTGCTGCTGAGGATCTTCAGACCGGCGGTGCCAAACAGAACGCCTGCCGCGAACAAACCAAGATGTTTCATAAAATGTACCTCCTGTTCTGGATTGCTGCCGCACTCAATGTTAGATACGGCTAACAAAAATTAGACGCGTTTAATTTCAGCGAGATAATACCACACATTCCCTGAAAATGCAAGCCCATATCCGTAAAAAAACTATGAATTGTGCGAAAAACGCAGCCCTCGAAAGGGCTGCGTTCTGGTCAGTCAGTCCGCGATCAGCGCGGCCATATCTGCGGCGCTGATCTGATAGACCGCGCCGTCGATTCCGTTTTTCCGCAGCGCATCCAGAACAGCAGCCCGGTCGTACCGGCAGCCGGTAAGCGCACCCGCAATCGTCTCTGCGGAAAGCGTGGAGAAAAAATCTCCCCAGACGGACGCGCTGCGGATCACGCCGCGCTGCACGTCCAGCCGGAACGTGAGTTTGCCGCCTGGGAAGCGGCCTGTGCGTTCAAGATTGAAGCGCGGGTTCTTGCCGTAGATCGCATCCCACGCGGCAAATTTCTCCTGTGCCAGCTGTCGGATGCGCGCATCGTCCTCCGGGGTAACGGCATAGGTATCCGTACTGCCGCGCATCAGATGTCGCACCATACAAGATTTAAATTCCTCAACCGAAAGCTTCCGAGACAGGTGTTCGGAGATATTCGTCACGCGGTCACGCACGGATTTGATGCTTTTGGAGAGAATTTTATAGGGGTCAACCGTGGTGGACGCGACCATCTGCTCAATGTTCGTGTCATAGAGCAAAGAGCCATGATGCACAATGCAGTCGCCCAGTCGGTACTGCGCGTTGCCGGAAAACTTCTTACCGTCGATCAGAAGATCATTGCGGCCGTTGAAACTGGCATCCGCACCAAGTTCACGCACGGCATCCACGACAGGTCCAATGTACTGGGCAAATTCGATCTGCTGGTCGGGCGAATGCTCGATAAATGTGAATTGCCAGCCGCCGAGATCGGTGTAGATCGTCCCTCCGCCGGACATGCGGCGCACGAGATGAATCCCATGCGCATCGGCATACGGCTTGTTGATCTCCTCGAGAATATTCTGGTACTTGCCGACCATCAGTGTCGGCGTCGTGCGCCAGAAGAGAAAAACCGTGTCGGGCAAGCACTTTTCGGTGGCAAAATAGTGTTCCAGTCCAAAATTATAGTAAACGTCGGTCGAGCCGGTCTCAATATAAATCATGCACGTCCTCCAGTGCCTCCCACGCGCGGTAGGAACTGCGGGCCAGCGGCGCAGAAGCCACATGCCGGAAACCCTTGCGCAGCGCCAGCTGCTTATAGCGCGCAAAATCCTCCGGCGTTGCGTACCGGTCGAGCTTCCAGTGCTTTTCCGACGGCTGGAGATACTGTCCGATCGTCAGAATGTCGCAGCCCGTGGCAAGAATATCGTCCATGAGGACAGAGATCTGCTCGTCCGTCTCGCCAAGGCCGACCATGAAGCCGGTCTTGGTTAAAATCGTCGGGTCTTTTTCTTTTACATAGCGCAGAACGCCCAGCGTCCGGTCATAGCCTGCCTGCGGGCGGACGGCCTTCTGAAGTTCCTTGACCGTCTCAATATTCACATTGAACACATCCGGATGCGCGGCAATGACGATATCGGCAGCCTCATGGCTGCCTTTCATGTCACTCGTCAGCGTCTCGACCGTTGTACCGGGGCACAGCGCGCGGATGGCGCGGACGGTCTTCGCAAAATGCTCCGCGCCGCCGTCCGGCAGATCGTCGCGCGTCGAGCAGGTCAGAACAACATGGCGCAGCCCCAGCTTTTTTGCCGCCTGCGCAACATTTTCCGGCTCGTCCGGGTCAGGGGGCAGCGGCTTGCCGCAGGTGACGTTGCAGAAACGGCAATTTCTAGTGCAAATATCACCCAGAATCATAAACGTGGCGGTGTGCTTCTGGTAGCATTCACCGAGATTCGGACAGTTTGCCGCTTTGCAGACCGTGTTCAGCTTCAGATCGCGCATCAGTTCCGCGACCTCGTTCACAGCCTGTTGGTTGTAGCGGACGCGCAGCCATTCGGGTTTCCGTTCCATTATGCTCTCCCGCCTTTACTTTGTTTCGAGAATTGCGACCGGAGCCAGCGCGTCAACGGTGTCGCCTTCCTCGCACAGCTGCCGGCGCAGGATACCGTCCTCCGTGGCTTCGATCTGATTGACAACCTTATCCGTCTCGATCTCATACAGGGCGTCGCCCTTGTGGATCTCATCGCCCTCGTCCTTGAGCCATGCGCACAGGACGCCGCTCTTCATCTCGGGCTGCAATTTCGGCATAACAAGCTGCTTTTCCATATTTTCAAACGCTCCTTTTCGTTACATCAGACAATCCAATAGTTCTTCCGCCTGTTCGCCCGCAAGCGTCCGGCAGAGGTCCAGAAACAGCGCTGGGTCAAGCCGCGCGCCGTTCAGCATAGCGCTCGCCGCCTGTGCATCGAGCACGTCAGAGCGCACTTCCGCACTGCGCAGCAGACCGTGCTTGGCCTCATAGCGTACAAAAATCGGCTTTCCCGCAAATTCGGCAGTCTTCTCATAGGTAAAAGCCGGAGTCTTCCCCCATGTCCAGTCCCATGAATGATAGGTTCCATCCGCCAGCTGCCGCACCTCAGCCAGCTGCTGCTCCGTCAGCCGGATACACGCCGAGCCGGGCGTCAGCAGCTGCTCGGCCAGCCGTCTTGCAAACGTGACGATCTCACAGTCGTCTTTCAGATAGGGCCGCAGATTTGTGACTGTGCAGATGGCCGATTCCGTGCCCTTCGAGCAGAACGCATCGTTTTTCCTGCCGGTCGTGATCTCGTCGAGCAGCGACAGATCAGAATCAAACAGCAATGTCCCGTGGTGCAGGACGCGGCCGCCCGCGATCTTCTGCGCACTGCCGGAGATCTTTTTTCCGTCCACGGCGATATCGCAGGTGCGGTTTTTCTGCGCCGGGATACCAAGGGCATTCAGTGCCCGGATGACCGGCTCCAGGCAGCGGTCGTAGTCAAGCGGCCCCGTCTGGTCGGATATGAGCGTATAGTTGAGGTTTCCAAGGTCATGGTAGACTGTCCCGCCGCCGGACATGCGGCGCACGACGGGAATCCCCCTGTCCAAAAGCGCGCGCACATGCACCTCGCGGCAGATATTCTGATAGCACCCGACAACGACCGCAGGCCGGTTACGCCACAGCAACAGCACGTCCCCCTCGCGGTAAGTGCGGAACACATAGTCCTCAAACGCCTGATTAAAAAACGGGTCATGTGATGTTGTTTCAATTTGAATCATGCGGAAATCCTTCCGTTTCTGATTTCTTTTCTTATCTTATCACAGCTATCCACAAAAAACAACAAAAAGCTGAAGCTGCCTCTGCCGGCTTTCCTTGGAAGCGTGACGCCTTGGGTACAGGATAATCAGTCAGATCACATACTCATCCGCCGCATCGGCGGTGGTCAGGCTGGAGAGAGGGACGGCATCAAGGCAGGCGGCAATTCTCTCGTCGAGTTGGTTCCAGACAGCAGACAGGCCGGAGGACACTTCGCAGCGCGTAAGCTGCGCGTTCGCGCCGAGGCAGGACAAAGAACCGTCCGCCGCGCGGATGATCTCGCGGACAGAATAATCGGACGGCTCGCGCGTCAGGCGGTAGCCGCCGCCTTTGCCGTGTGTTCCTTCGACCAGTCCCTGCTCCGTCAGCGTGCGCAGGATGCGCTCAAGATATTTCTGCGACAGTTCCTGCCGCTCGGCAATCTGCCGCACAGGGACGAAGCCGCCGCGATGCTCCGCCAGATCCAGCAGAATCAGAACGGCATAGCGGCCCATGGATGAAATCAGCATGCGGCATCCTCCCTTGCAATGATGCCGCCGCCAAGAACCGTATCGCCGTCATAGAGCACGGCGGACTGGCCCGGCGTGATGGCGCGCAGCGGCTCGTCGAAGACGAGGCGCACACCGTGTGCCCCTGCCGGATAGACCGTGCAGGGCTGCTCCGGCTGACGGTAGCGCGTTTTCGCGCTGCACCGGAACGGAAGCGCGGGCGCTTCACCGGAGATCCAGTGCATGCCGGGAACGAAGCACGCTCTTGTAAACAGCGCCTCGTTCGGGCCGACGACGACGGCGTTCTGCTCCGGAAGAATCCTCACGACATAAATCTTGCCGTCTGACGGCATACGAAGCCCGCGGCGCTGACCGACGGTGTAGTGGATAATGCCGCGGTGCGTGCCGATAACATTGCCGTTCAGATCAAGGAATGGCCCCGGCTCCGGCGTTTTGCCGGTACGGTTTTCAATGACCTTTGCGTAATCGCCGTCCGGGACAAAGCAGATGTCCTGACTGTCGTGCTTGCGGGCGTTGATAAGCCCGGCCTCGGCCGCAATTTCGCGCGCCTCGGTCTTGCGCAGTGTACCGAGCGGAAACTTGACTCGCGCAAGCGTCTCCTGCGTCAGATCGTAGAGCACATAACTCTGATCCTTTGTCTCATCAAGGGCCTTTTTGAGAACATACTTCCCCCCTGCCCGCTCGATGCGGGCATAGTGCCCAGTGGCAATATAACGGCAGTCCATGATATCGGCGCGCTCGAACAGCTTGTCGAATTTCAGATAGCGGTTGCAGTCAATACAGGGATTCGGCGTGATGCCGTGCTCGTAGGCGTTTACGAACCGGTCGATCACACACTCGGCGAACTTGTCCTTGAGATTGAAGACGTAATACGGCATGCCGAGGCGGTAGGCCACGCTGCGCGCGTCCTCTACATCGTCAAGTGAGCAGCAGGTGTTTGCTTTCGGAATGCCTGCGTCCTCATTGTCATAAAGCTTCATCGTGCAGCCGATGCACGAAAAGCCCGCATCCGTCAGCAGCTTGGCTGCAACGGAGGAATCCACGCCGCCGGACATGGCGACCAATACCTTTTCAGTTTCCATTGGCAGCCGGGGACGCCTGCATGGCGTTGATCGTTCGTTCCATCAATTCGTCAAGGCTCCAACCGAGCATATCCGCACCGCGTTCGATAACCTCGCGCGAGCAGCCGGCGGCAAATTTCTTGTCCTTGAACTTCTTTTTGAGTGACTTAAGCTGCAGATCCTGCACGCTTTTCGTCGGCAGCATGCGCACGACCGCGCCGATAAGGCCGGTCAGTTCATCCGTGGCATAGAGCACCTTTTCCATCTGGTGCTCCGGCTGCACGTCAACGGTGAGCAGATAGCCGTGGCTGACGACTGCATGCACAAGGCGCTCGTCCATGCCCTTTTCGCGCAGGATTTCCGCCTCCTTTGTGCAGTGCTGGTCGGGATACTGCTCGAAATCCAAATCGTGCAGAATGCCGACGGTCTGCCAGAAGTCCGCCTCATCGTCATAGCCGAGTTCGACGGCAAAATACCGCATCACATCGCCCACGATGCGCGCGTGCAGGCGATGAAACTCGCCTTCATTATATTCGCACAGCAGGTCCCATGCCTGCTCTCTGGTCGGAATCATAGTTCTGCCTCCTGATCGTCCAGTTTTATTTGATAATTATAGCACAGATCGACACCGGTGTACAGGGAAAGTGTTTGATGCGGCGCGGCATCATGCGAAAACCTCCCTTTGCCACAGCCTGAACTGCGAAAAAGGGAGGTAGTATTTGCGCAGGCAAATATCGAGCAGGGTTTGTAGCGGCGAAGCACTCTGCTTCACCTCTTACCGACGCGCAGATAACCTTGCAGCTGCGCCTACTAACCGCATTCGGTCTTCGCCCAGATTGATGTCGCTGCCTTACAGATATGGCCGCATGTCCTTGACAAGCTGGTCCTCCAGCCGGATGAGGGACTGGGCAAGACCGCGCGCATCTTCATCCGCTGTGGGGTACTGGTTGCAGTAGCGGGCAAGCGACTTGATGCCCATCGAACAGCCGGTCGAGATGAGGTCGGCAGTCGTCGCGTCGCCGGGCTTCATGGAAAGCATCGCCTGCGTCTTCAGATACGACATAGCGCGCGCCGCCGGGTCTGCACGCTTCGGCTCCTTGCCCTGATGGCGCAGCCGATCCTCTGCCTGCGCGGCAAGCTGCTCGTGCTGGCGTTTGCTGTCAAGCAGACGCTTTTGCAGCGGGCCTTCCGCGCTGTTTTTCAGCACATCCTCCAACGAACGGATGGCCATATCCGTCCCTGCCGCGCACTCTGACAGCAAATGCAGGGTGTCTTCGTTCATATTGCATCTCCTCCTTCTGCAAGTATTGTGTTCCAAAACGAGAAAAAGTATGATACAATAAAATATCAGATGACGCAAAAGGAGGCGCTGCTATGCGTATGGAACGGACAGTCCGCGAGATCGCGGGCGATTACGCCGTGCTGGAAAACGAGACAGGCGGCACGACAGAGGTTGCGCTGGCGCTGCTGCCGGACGGTATTGCCGAGGGCACGGTGCTGATTTTTGAAAATTTTGAATACCATATAAAGGAGAGTACGCCATGATTCGTCATATCGTCATGTGGAAATTCCGCGAAGGAGAAGAGGAGAACCGCGAACAATTCCTGTCCGGCCTGCAGGCGCTGGACGGCGTGATCCCGGAGATCCGCCATATGGAAATTCACCGCAGCTGCAAGCCCGGCAACCCCTACGACGCCTGCCTGATCGCTGATTTTGACGATCTGGACGCGCTGTCCCGCTATAAAAACGACCCGCGCCACGTCGCGGTGTCCACGCTCTGCAAATCCATCCGCGAATCGCGCGGCGCGATTGATTACGAACTGTAAATCCTGCACACAGGCTTATTTTTTCAGGAGGAAGCTTCATGAAAACCGAACATATTCAGAAGCAGCTGGATTTTTTCGTCCGCGACAAGGCGCACCACGCCTACCGCAAGCCCGCAGAGGATACGGACGCGCTCGCGGAGAAGCTTGCGGCGCAGGGACTTGACGATATGCAGCGCTCTGTTGCGCGGCTGCGCTATGTACTGGCGCAGGAGACGCCCGTCGTTTTCCCGGACGAGCGCATCACGCTGCTGCGCACCGTGCGCACCATCCCGGAGATTCACACGGAAGAAGAGGACAAGCGCCTGCACGAGACGCACGCATTCCACGAAAATGGCCGCGTATTCAACATGTGCCCCGATTACGGCATGCTGATGGCGGACGGCTTTACGAAAAAGGCAGAAAAAATTCGCGCGCAGCTGGAAAAGGCAGAAACGGCGGAGCAGAAGGAATTTCTGCAGGCTATGCTGGACGTGCTTTCCATCGTGACGGACTTCGCCGCGCGCTACCGTGAGGAGGCTCTGCGCGTGGGCAACCTGACCGTTGCGGACACGCTTTCCAAAATTCCCGCGAACGCGCCCAAAACGCTTCTTGAGGCGCTGCAGTTCCTGCGCCTGCTGCACTACGCCATGTGGTGCAACGGCAACTATCACAATACCATCGGCCGCATCGACCAGTTCCTGTACCCCTATTACCGGCACGATCTGGATGCGGGGCTTCTGACAAAAGACGAAGCACTCGAGCAGCTTGAAGAGTTTTTCATCTCCTGTAACCGCGACAGCGATCTTTACATCGGCATCCAGCAGGGCGACAACGGACAGACGATCGTGCTGGGCGGCTCGAACGAAGACGGCTCCGACGCGTATAACGAGCTGTCCGAATTGTGCCTGATCGCCAGCCGCGACCTGTGCCTCATTGACCCGAAGGTCAACCTGCGCGTGCACAAAAACACGCCGCTGTCCGTCTACGAGCTTGCCACGACGCTCACGCAGAAGGGGCTCGGCTTCCCGCAGTATACGAACGACGAGATCGTCATTCCCGCGCTGCTGCGCTGGGGCTATGAGAAGAAGGACGCATACAACTACACGCTGGCCGCCTGCTGGGAAATTCTTGTGACGGGCTATATGGATCTTGTCAACTGGGACAGTCTGAACTTCCTTAAAACCGTGCAGGACGCCTGCGAGCATCTGCCGGAATGCAAAACATACGAAGACTTCGCGGCGTTTGTAAAGCAGAATATTGAGGCGCAGGCCGAGGCGCTCATGGCGGAGACGAAAAACGTCTACAAGGAACCTTCCCCCCTCGTCAGCCTCATGTGCCCGGACTGCCTCGAAAAGATGCGCGATATCTCGAAGCCCGGCAAATATAATAACTACGGCTTCCACGGCGACGGCCTTGCAACAGCCGCCGATTCCATGGCCGCTGTCCGCAAATATGTCTACGACGAAAAGACCTTCACGCCGGATAAAATGCTTGCCATGCTGCATGCCAATTTCAAGGGCTATGAGCGGGAGCAGAACATGCTCCGCTATGAAGGCCCGAAGTTCGGCAACGACGACGATTACGTCGATTCCATTGCCGTGCAGCTGCTCGACTGGTACGCCGACGCGCTGGAGGGCAGAAAAAACGACCGCGGCGGATGCTTCCGTGCAGGTACCGCCTCGGCTATGTATTACATCTGGCACTCGAAGGATGCGCCTGCCTCTCCCGATGGCCGCAGCGCACACGAGGCACTGCCCTGCAACTATTCTCCTTCCCTCTTCGCTCGCTGCGAAGGTCCGATCTCCATCATCAAATCCTTTGCCAAGCCGCACCTGACGCGCGTGGCCAACGGCGGCCCGCTGACCGTCGAACTGTCTGACACCATGTTCCGTAATGAGGACGCCATCCGCAAATGCGCCATGTTCGTCAAGAGCTTCATGGACATGGGCGGCCATCAGATGCAGATCAACGCCGTCAACCGCGACAGGCTCCTCGACGCACAGAAGCACCCGGAAAATTACCGCAATCTGATCGTGCGCGTCTGGGGCTGGAGCGGCTACTTCGTCGAGCTGAACGAGGTCTATCAGAACCACATCATCAAGCGCTCGGAAATGAGCCTGTAACATCGAAAGAAAGGAAGCATCACTATGCTGGAAGCACTGAAAGAACAGGTATTGAAGGCCAATCTGGCCCTGCCGAAGCACGATCTTGTCACCTTCACCTGGGGCAACGTCTCCGCCATTGACCGTGAAAGTGGCTTGATCGCCATCAAGCCGTCGGGTGTGGAATACGACGAAATGACCGCCGACGACATCGTCCTTGTGAGTCTGGAAACCGGCGAGCGTGTCGAAGGCCGTCTCAAGCCCTCATCCGACACACCGACGCATGTAGAACTCTATCGGGCGTTCCCGTCCATCGGCGGCATCGTCCACACACACAGCCGCTGGGCGACCAGCTTTGCGCAGGCCGGTGTCGGCATCGACGCCATGGGCACCACGCAGGGCGACTATTTCTACGGCCAGATCCCCTGCACCCGCAGCATGACGCCGGAGGAGATCAAGGACGCGTATGAAAAGAACACCGGCCTTGTCATCATCGAGGAATTCAAGCGCCGCGGCATCGACCCGGCACAGGTTCCCGCCGTGCTCGTCCACAACCACGGCCCGTTCACCTGGGGCAAGGACGCGGACGAGGCGGTCTACCACGCCGTTGTGCTTGAAGAGGTCGCGTTTATGAACTTCCACGCCAAACTGCTGAACCCCGCCGCAGGCCCCATGCCGCAGGTGCTGCTCGACAAGCATTACCTGCGCAAGCACGGCGCGAACGCCTATTATGGACAGGGCTGAGGCGCAGAAGGCGCTGCAGGCCTGCATCGCAGATGAGCAGACCTATCAGTTCACGAGCTTTTCCCACCGCGACGCGTGGGAACTTGGCCACGCACTGGTAGACGCGTGCGAGAAGATGGGCGCGCCGCTCGCCGTAGAGATCGAGATCAATCATGTGATTGTCTTCCGCTATTACCCGGACGGCACGGGCGCATATCACGAGCAGTGGCTGCGGCGCAAGCGGAATCTTGTGAATCTGCTTGAAAAAAGTTCCCAACGCGCCTATTACGAACTGGAAGCAAGCCACGCAGATCAGGAGAATGACTGGCATCTGCCCCGCAGCGACTATGCTGCCTGCAGCGGCGCGTTCCCCATCCGCATCCGGGACGGAAGCGTGATCGGCGTCGCCGCCGTCTCAGGTCTTCCCGACCCGGAAGATCAGATTGCACTTCTGAACGGTCTGCGCGCCTATTTTGAGGCCCATCCATAAACCGCCGCGGCGCCCCCGCCCGGGGCGCCGCATTGGTTATGCGAAAACGCTCTTGGTAATGCGCAGGAATGTACGGCACGAAGTGATCTGGTGCGGAAAGGCAAGCTGCCGGAAAAGGATGTGAAATTAGAATGCCTCTTGAAATTGTCCGCAATGACATTACAAAAATGAATGTGGACGCCATCGTCAACGCAGCAAACGAAACGCTTCTGGGCGGCGGCGGTGTAGATGGCTGCATCCACTGTGCGGCAGGGCCGGAACTGCTGGCCGCGTGCCGGCGGCTCGGCGGCTGCAGGGTCGGAGATGCTAAAATCACCGGAGCGTACCGCTTGCCCTGCAGCTATGTGATCCACACGGTTGGCCCCGTGTGGAACGGCGGCAGCTGCGGCGAACGGGAACAGCTTGCTTCCTGTTACCGGACGAGCCTTGCGCTGGCGAAGGAATCCGGCTGCAAAACTGTGGCGTTCCCGCTGATCGCCTCCGGTGTCTATGGCTATCCAAAGGATCAGGCACTGCGCGTGGCGGTAGACACCATCGGGGAGTTTCTGCTGCAAAACGATATGACGGTCTATCTTGTTATTTTCGACCGCAAGGCTTACCAGATCGGCAGCAAGCTGTTTGCAGCCATTGCCGAATACATCGACGACCATTATGTAGACGCGCACACCGACTTTATCCGCTCACGTCCGTGTCCGACTTTTCCCGCAGGCCGGACAATGGCCCTCTGCACGGCTCCCGCGCCGGAGTTCCACGCGGCTTCCACATCTATCCGCAGTCTGGATGATCTGCTGATCCATCTGGACGCAGGCTTCTCAGAGACATTGCTGCACCTCATCGACCGCAGTGGTCAGAAGGACTCCGAGATTTATAAGAAAGCCAATGTAGACCGCAAGCTGTTTTCCAAAATCCGCAACAATCCAGACTATAAGCCCTCCAAGGCTACGGCGATTGCCTTTGCCATCGCGCTGGAACTGAATCTGGATGAAACCCGTGACCTCATCGCCCGCGCGGGCTACGCTCTCAGTGCCAGCAGCAAGTTTGATGTTATCATTGAGTATTTCATCAAGCAGAAGCAGTACGATATTTTTGAGATCAACGAAGCGTTGTTTGCTTTTGAGCAGAATTTGCTGGGCGCGTAAAAATTGTCGCTTTCCAAGCGACCAAACCCTCCTCCTGATTCGCTACAATGACAGCGTAATCAAACACAGGAGGGTTTTTATTATGACAGAACTGGTTTTTATTTTGGATCGCAGCGGGTCTATGGCAGGGCTGGAGGCAGACACCATCGGCGGCTTTAACTCCATGATCGCCAAGCAGAAGAAGGAATCGGGCGAAGCGCTGGTTTCCACGATTCTCTTCAGCAACGACAGCGTTGTCATTCACGACCGGCTGCCGCTCAGCGAGGTGCCGCCCATGACGGAGAAGGAGTACTTCACCCGCGGCTGCACAGCGCTGCTTGACGCGGTGGGCGGGGCCATCCATCATATCGGCAATATCCACAAGTACGCCCGTCGGGAAGATGTGCCGGAAAAGACGCTGTTCATCATCACCACTGACGGCTGCGAAAACGCCAGCCACCGCTACAGCTATGAGACGGTACACAGAATGATTGAGCGGCAGAAAACAAAATACGGCTGGGAGTTCCTGTTTCTCGGTGCAAACATTGACGCGGCAAAGGAAGCGGCCCGCTTCGGCATCGCCGCTGAGCGTGCAGTAAACTATAAATGCGACGAGATGGGCACAGGGCTCAACTACGATGTGATCAGCGAAGCGATCTGCACCGTTCGCGCCAAAAAAACACTCGGCGCTGGCTGGAAACGCCGCATCGATGCGGATGTGCAGAAGCGCGGGCGGTAACGAGAGTATCCAGAGCAATTTGGGACAATCAATGTCCCTATAAAAGTACATTTGTCATCCGCATATTGACATGAAATCGCTTTTTTGTTACCATAGCGTCAGATGATATGGAGCGCGTATGCCCCTGTCAGCTGACGCTATGCACAATTATGGCCCCAGACGGGGTATATTGTTTGGAAAGCAGTTAGTTTTATCTAACTACCTGCTTGCAGCCGCAGGTTAGAGCGGTTTAACAGCATTTCGGAGGTGTGAACCATGCAGATTTTGGAGCACGGCCAGGAGCAGGAACAGACGCTGCTGTTTTTTCCCTGCACAGCGGAACCCGTTTGGGCATTCCCTCCGGAACGTTTTACCCTTCCCGGACATGACCCCGTGAAGGAGTATGACACCATGGAAGTGTATCTCAAAACCTACTCCGACCGGACGATCCACAATGTGTTCTGGTCGGGCAACAATTACGCCCTGCCGCAGCCGCGTCATATTGTGGCTGTCTCCCCCGGCGAGGTGCCGTGGAACGACGAAGAAAAGGCGCGGATGCAAGCGCTGAACGACAAGGACGTTTCCATTGATTATGCCTTTATGGTGACGGTTGAAAAATTCATGCGGCACGGTGTAGAAAACGTGCCGGATTACATGATCTCCGGCTCGCGCGGCGATTTTACCGGTGCGGGCGATATTCACTTCTTCTATTCTGCGGACGAAGTGCTTTACGGCGCGCTGCCTGATTTTGAAGCGGCGTGCAGGCGCGCGAAGGTCCCCTATACGGCATTTGCCCGGCCAAAGATGGTACACTGCTACTGCATGCTGCCGATTTTCCGGGAGGCGAAGGAGGATTTTGCAAAAATCGCGGAGATTCTGAAGCAATAAAGGAGCAAACAGAATGAAAGACAGTGAATTACAATTTGACCGCACCTGCCATGTGCTGTATTCCAAGCCGTGCAAGAAGGAGATTCTTGCAAAGATCGCGCTGCATTATCCGGAAGCAGAGCGGGAGGCGGCGTGGGAAAAGGTGCAGCGGCAGTATGTGGAATTTCTCTCTGACTGGCGCACCGACCTCGGCGGCAAACAAAATTTTCACAACGGCGCAGGCGGAACCTATGACTGCATTGCGATTATGAGTTATTATGTGGCCTGCAAAGCCGTCACATCGTTCCGCGAGATTGAGGAGATGGAAGAAGACCTGATTCTCCCCTCTTTCCGCAAGCTGAAATTCGCAGACTGCAACAAGCCGTTTTTCAGGAAGCTGATGTATAAAGCATTTCTGCGGGCAAAGTCGGCCTGTGACAAATGGCACGACTATGAGATGGACGTCGCACCTCTCGACCCGGACAAGCCGATCTACTACGAATTCACAGCCTGCCCGGCGGCGGAGTTTGCCATCAAGCACGGTCTTACCGACATCATGCCCGCCCTGTGCAACGTGGATTTTGCGTCCATGGAGTTGATCCACGCAAAACTGGTGCGCACCACCACCTGTGCGAACGGCTGCAAATGCGACTATACGATCTGCGGCGACAAAGACCCGTATCTGAACAATCATCCCGAATACCGCGACGAGGCAGGATACAGAAGGAACAAATAGGTCCGGAGGCAGCTATATGCAGACATTTCTCGGAATTTTAATCCCGTTTCTCGGAACGACGGCCGGAGCGGCCTGTGTGTTCTTCATGAAAAAATCGCTCGGTGATCTGGTTCAACGCTCCCTTGCAGGCTTTGCCGCAGGCGTAATGGTGGCCGCCTCAATCTGGAGCCTGTTGATTCCGGCGATCGAGCAATCCGCAGCAATGGGAACGTTTGCTTTCTTCCCGGCACTCCTCGGCTTCTGGCTTGGCGTGCTGTTTCTGCTTGCGCTTGACCATCTGATTCCGCATCTGCATGTCGGCAGTGAGCAGGCAGAGGGCCCCAAAAGCAGGCTTGCACGCACGACCATGATGGTGCTGGCCGTCACGCTGCACAACATCCCGGAAGGCATGGCGGTCGGCGTAATGTACGCGGGTTTTCTTGCGGGAAGCACGCAAATCACAGCAGCAAGCGCACTTGCCTTATCGATTGGAATTGCGATTCAGAACTTTCCGGAGGGCGCGATCATCTCCATGCCGCTTCGCGCCGAGGGTCAAAGGAAGGGTAACGCCTTTCTCGGCGGCGTGCTTTCCGGCGTTGTAGAGCCGATTGGTGCCGTACTGACAATCATTGCTACCCAGTTCATTGTTCCCGCGCTGCCATATCTGCTGAGTTTTGCTGCCGGCGCCATGCTTTATGTGGTCGTAGAAGAATTGATTCCCGAAATGTCACAGGGGCAGCATTCCAATCTCGGCACGGTATTCTTTGCCGCCGGGTTCAGCATTATGATGGTTTTAGACGTGGCCTTGGGATAACGACATGGGAAAAGAGAGGTTTTTGACATGAAAAGAGTTTATGCAAACTCCCAATACGCAAAGCCGTGTGAGCGGTATTGCCGGGAGGTTTACCCGGATGAAGCCGAACAGATCTTCAAAAAAAGCCGAGGCGTATTATCTCAAGTTCATGAAAGATATGCCCGACCTCGGCGAAAACATGATGGCGAAGAATATGCTGGACTGGTTTACGATCCTCGCCTTTTGTGAGGCAAGTGACCATCGCATGGATGGTGAAACGCTGCTTGAAATCAAGCGCCGTTCGGTTGAAAAGATGAAGTTCCTTGGAAAGCTTATAGACGGGAATAAACAGAAATGGCCGTGCTGTGACTATTTTATTACAGGAAATAACGAGTGATAGATTGATGCCATCGATGAGACTTATGTATTCTGCATAAGCGGATGAAGTAGGAAATGGTGCTGCGATTGCTGCACCGCTATCAAGAAACTATCAGAGTTTGTGAGGATGATGGGAATGAAATGCGCGCTTGCAGCTGCCGGTTTTATCAATGGAGACATCGAATATAACAAGGCGGTTCTTGCCGATACACTTGGAAAATGTGCAGGCAAGGCAGATGCCGTGATCTTTGGAGAAGCCTTTCTTCAGGGCTTTGACAGTCTCAATTTTACAGCCGGACATGACATGGCGGTTGCTGTTTCCCGTGAGGGCCGTGTGATACACGAACTGTGCCAGCTGGCAAAAGAGCACGCCATTGCGATATCCTTCGGCTTCCTCGAGCAGGACTGCGGCGCGTTTTTCAGTTCCCAGCTGACCATCGATCAAACCGGCCGGATACTCGATTTATACCGCAGAGTATCTCCGGGCTGGAAGGAGCCGTCTGCGGGGAAGGAATACCGGGAGGGCAGCGGATTTCACACGTTTGACTTTCTCGGCAAAAAGGCCGCTGTCGGGTTGTGCGGCGACTTCTGGTATGAAGAAACTATGCGTTCTGTTTTATGAAATCTGCAATTCAAATTTCAAACCGCTTTCATCAGGAAACGAAGTCAATCACATGACAGATAAAATACAAACCGCTTACGAAGCGTCCAAAAACATCTATGACGATGTTCTCACGCAGGGGAATTTATTCAGCAGATTATACATCCGGCTGTTCTGGAGCGGCACGGACGACCGGAAGATTGCGCGAAAGGTCCTGTCCTATATTCCAGGCGATTTTTCGGGCACGCTTCTCGATGTTCCGGTCGGAACATCTGTGTTCACGGAACGCAAATGGGCGCGGCTGAAAAACGCGCGCATTACCTGTCTGGATTACAGCATAGATATGCTGGCGCAGGCCGAGAAGCGGCTGCGCGGCTATTCGCATATTCAGTGCGTACAGGGCGATGTGGGGAAGCTGCAAATGGCCGGCGAAGCCTTTGATCTCGTCGTCAGCATGAACGGCTTCCACGCGTTCCCCGACAAGCAGAAAGCGTTTGGTGAAACATGGCGCGTTCTGAAGCCCGGCGGCACGTTCATCGCCTGCTTCTATATCTGGGGAAAGTCCAGACGGACGGACTGGCTGGTAAAAACATTCCCGCAAAAAAGGGCTGGTTCTCCCCGCCGTTCCAGACGGAGGACGAACTGCGGGCAATTTTGCAGAGCCTGTACCGGGAAACCGACGTTCACACTGACGGGTCGATGGTGTATTTTCGCTGCGTGAAGTGATGCTTGCCACCACGGGGCAAATCTAGATTTACAGGTATGTAAAATGAAGAAAATCATCGTGATTGGCTGCGGCGGATTAGCGGTCTATCGGCTTCCGTAAAACGGATTTAATCGTAATACAGCCGCCCGAAGCGATTCGGACGAAACCAGAAATAATCTATGAGGCCATGTATGATTGATAAAATGCTGATTCGTGGCGCAAAAGTCCACAACCTTAAAAACATTGATGTAGATATTCCGCTGGGTAAAATTGTGGGAATTGCGGGTGTGTCCGGCTCCGGCAAATCCTCGCTGGCGCTGGGCGTGCTGTATGCGGAAGGGTCGCGCCGGTATCTCGAAGCGCTCTCCACCTATACCCGCCGCAGAATGACGCAGGCGTCCAAAGCCAGCGTGGACGAGGTGCTGTATGTCCCCGCCGCACTGGCGCTGCATCAGCGTCCCGGCGTGCCGGGTATCCGCAGCACGTTCGGCACAGGCACAGAGTTACTCAACAGTCTGCGGCTGATGTTCTCGCGTCTATCCAGCCACCGCTGCCCGAACGGGCATTATCTCTCCCCTTCCCTTCTGGTCGCAGCCGGAAAAGAGTTGGTCTGCCCGGCGTGCGGCGCACATTTTTATGCACCGTCGGCTGAGGAGTTGGCGTTCAATTCGCAGGGCGCGTGCGCAAAATGTGGCGGAACGGGAATGGTACACACCGTAGATATGGCGTCGCTGGTGCCGGATGATACGCTGACCATCGACGAGGGAGCCGTCGCCCCGTGGAACAGCCTGATGTGGTCGCTCATGACGGACATCTGCCGTGAAATGGGCGTGCGGACAAATATCCCGTTCCGGGATTTGACCGAGCAGGAAAAGGACATCGTATTCCACGGTCCGGCGGAGAAAAAGCACATTTTCTATCACAATCAAAATACCGGTCAGGCCGGAGATCTGGATTTTACCTATTTTAACGCCGTTTACACCGTCGAAAACGCGCTTTCCAAAGTCAAGGATGAGAAGGGCATGAAGCGCGTGGAAAAATTTCTGAAAGAGGATATCTGCCCGGATTGCCACGGTACGCGGCTGTCCAGCGCTGCCCGTGCGCCGAAGCTGCGAGAGATTTCGCTGGATGAAGCCTGCACGATGACACTGTCACAGCTGGTAGAGTGGGTACGGGGTGTTCCCGGCAGTCTGCCGGAGGAAATGCGCCCGATGGCCGAAAGCATCTGCGAGGCATTCCAGAGCCCCGCCAAACGGCTGATGGATCTGGGACTGGGCTACCTGACGCTTGACCGCTCCGCGTCCACGCTCTCCACCGGCGAGCGCCAGCGGATGCAGCTGGCCCGCGCTGTCCGCAATCGGACAACCGGCGTTCTGTATGTGCTGGACGAGCCGTCCATCGGTCTGCACCCGTCCAATATTGTAGGCCTGACCGGGGTAATGCACGATTTAGTTGCAGACGGCAATTCCGTGATTCTGGTTGACCACGACACGCAGATTTTGAAGGAAGCCGACTGGATTATCGAAATGGGGCCGGAGGCGGGCGCAAAGGGCGGGCATGTGATTGCCGATGGGACAATTCCCACCATAGAAGAAACCCCGGCCTCGCAGATCGGGCCGTTTCTTTCCGGCAAAGCCGAAACGAGGCTGCGCACCTGTGCCGCAAAGGACGCGCTGTTTGCAAGCGGCACGATTCATCTGTCCACCTCCCAAATTCACATGGTCAAACCGCTTGAGGTCAATATTCCGAAAGGACGGCTGACGGTTGTAACAGGCGTATCGGGTTCTGGCAAGACCACGATGATATTGGAAAGCCTCGTTCCCGCACTGGACGCTAATATCAACGGCAGTTCCCTGCCCGCACATATCCGTGCAATCAAAGCTGATGGTATCGCGCACGTCAAACTCATTGACGCAACACCCATTGGTATCAACGTCCGCTCAACGGTCGCCACCTACGCGGGTGTGCATGATGAACTGCGCAAACTCTATGCAAAATCCACTGACGCAAAAGAAAAGCGTTATAAGGCAAGCGATTTTTCCTACAACACCGGCTCACTCCGCTGCCCCGGCTGCGACGGAACGGGCGTAGTAAGCCTCGACGTGCAGTTCCTGCCGGACGTTGACATTCCCTGCCCGGACTGCCGTGGCTCGCGCTATACAAGGGCCGCCTATGATATAAGGCTCACAAACAAGGCAGGCGTATCCGCGTCTCTGCCGGAGTTGATGGATATGGATGTGAATTCTGCCATCGATTTCTGTAAGGACATGAAAACCGTCAGCCAAAGGCTGAACATTCTCAGGCAGCTTGGCCTTGACTATCTCACGCTCGGCGAGGAAACGCCGAGCCTGTCCGGCGGCGAAGCGCAGCGGCTCAAGCTGGCAAGCGAGATCGGCAAAACGCAGACCGATTCTGTTTTCGTCTTCGACGAACCCTCCATCGGGCTGCACCCGCTGGACGTGCGGGTTCTGCTCGGCGTCTTTCAGGCGCTTCTGGACAATGGCGCGACGGTCATTGTCATTGAACATGATCTGGATGTAATCCGAAACGCCGACTATGTGATCGACATGGGGCCGGGCGGCGGCGACATGGGCGGGCAGATCGTCGCCAGCGGCACGCCGCAGGAGATCCGGGAAAACAAAAACAGTATCACCGGCAGATATCTATGACGACGCAAACCGGCGGAGAAGGAAGTCCTTCTCCGCCGGTTGTTATTTCTTTGCGAGATAGAATATCACATGGGCTTCTTCATCCGCCAGCGGGATATTGACCCGCTCCGGATAGCCGTCCTGAAGATTTCCATAATCCGTGCTAAAGCACGGCAGCGAGGAAGCCCGAACCAGTTCGTCAAACACAGCATTATCTGTCTGCACCAAAAACTTGGATGCTGGCATTTTTTCGCGGCAGAGGGCATCCCAGAAGCCAAGCTCCGTGCGCAGCAGAAAATTGAAGCCGTTGATGTCTGCAAATGTCAGGGATTTGTGCGTCGCAAGTTCATGATCTTTCGGGACGCAGACGAACAGGTTTTCCTGCATAAAAGGGCTTCCACCGTCAATCGGAAACGGCAGAACGGCAATGTCGCACGAGCCGTCCTGCCATGCGCGCAGGACCTCGTCATTCTGGCAGATGGCGGAAGCAACCATTTTTTCCGGCTGTGCGGCGTTGAGTGCTTTCAAAAGTTCCCAAAGCGGCGCAGGCGCGCAGGATTTCACAAGGATCGTCCGCTGCCGCTGATCGAAGGCGCGTACCTGCGCAACGGCCTGCTCCGCTTCAGCGAGGAGTTTTCGGGCATACTCCACCGCCGTGTTTCCCGTGTCATTCAGTTCAATTCTATTTTTCCCTCTGATAAACAGCGGCACACCAAAAGCATCCTCCAGATGCTGCATGGAGCGCGTTACAGACGGTGTAGAAATGTGAAATTCTTCGGCGACCTTGCTCAATGTACCGAGATCAGCAAAGGCTGTAAGCTGCCGCAGTTCATACAGGTCAATCATCGTGTTACCTCTTGCATTTCATATTCTGAAACGTTCTTTGCAATATCGATAGTGTACAACATCTGAATTTCGGTGTAAAGTATCTAATCAGAAGGAAATCAGCTTTTCAGAAAATGGAGGTATGATCATGGAATATGTAACTTTGAATAATGGAATCAAGATGCCCAAACTGGGCTATGGCGTGTATCAGACCCCGGCGGAGGATACCAGACGCTGCGTGCTGGACGCCATCGACGTGGGCTATCGCAGCATTGATACGGCGCAGGCGTATTACAACGAGGAGGGTGTTGGCGAAGCGCTGGCAGAGTCCGGTCTGCCCCGCGAGGAATTTTTCCTGACCACCAAGGTCTGGATCACAAACGCAGGCTATGAAAAAGCGAAGGCTTCCATTGAGGAATCCATGCGCAAGCTGCGCACCGATTATCTCGATCTGCTGCTCATCCACCAGCCGTTCGGTGATTATTACGGTACCTATCGCGCAATGGAAGAATTGTACAAGGCTGGCAGGCTCCGCGCGATCGGCGTTTCCAACTTTGGCCCTGACCGGTATCTGGACATCCAGCACTTCGCGGAGGTCAAGCCGGCCGTCAACCAGATCGAAACACATGTGTTTCAGCAGCAGAAGACGGCCAAAGAATATCTCAAGAAATACGGCTGCCAGATCGAATCCTGGGGCCCGTTTGCGGAAGGCCGCAAGGATATGTTCACCAACCCCGTTCTGACCCAGATCGGCGAGAAGTACGGCAAAACCGCCGCACAGACCGCCCTGCGCTTCCTGCTCCAGAGTGATGTTGTCGTGATCCCCAAGTCCACGCACAAGGACCGGATGCAGCAGAACTTTGACCTCTTTGACTTCACACTGACGGCAGAGGATATGGCGGCGATCGAAGCCCTCGATGGCGGCGAGAGCCTGTTCTTCTCCCACTATGATCCGAAAACCGTGGAGTGGTTCATGTCTATCCTGTAACGCATAGAGTGGCAGAACTGTCATAAAAACAGTGCTGCCGCTTCTTCTATCAGTTTTCCTTATCCGAAAGGCGCAAAAGCGAAATTGATTACAGAAGCCGAACCGGCTACAATAAGCCCATAACATGAAGTGAAAAGGAGTTTTGACATGGCAGCATTGATCGCATACTATTCCCGTGCGGGAGAAAATTACTTTGGCGGTGCGTACCGCCGCATTGCCGTCGGTAATACAGAAAAAGCAGCCAACATGCTGGCCGAACTGACCGGCGGCGAACTTTATAAAATCGAACAGGAGCAGCCCTATTCCGAGGGCTACAAGACCTGCATTGCAGAGGCAAAGGCCGACCTGCAGAAGAAAGCCCGCCCGGAGGTTTTAAATCTGCCCGATGATCTGGATGCCTACGATGAGATTTATCTGGGTTACCCCAACTATTGGGGAACAATGCCGATGGCGGTCTACACCTTCCTCGAGCACTATGATTTCACCGGCAAGACGATTCACCCCTTCTGCACGCACGAAGGAAGCGGCCTTTCCCATACCGTACAGGACATTCAGAAAGCCGCGCCGCAAGCCCGCGTCACCAAGGGTCTTGCCATTCATGGAAGCAGCGTGGACGGAGCGAAAGCAGCGCTTGAAAACTGGATTCAGGAGGTTCACTGAATGGAATGTGAAGAAATTCGGGTCGATCTGCGTACCATCCCGCACAGCGCCGACCGGCAGCGTTCGGCGCAGCTGCTGTTCCGGCTGAACCACACGCTGCCGTTTTCGGAGGAATACAACGCCCTGCTCCGCGAGCTGCTGGGCAAGAATCTCGGCGAGGGCAGCACCATTGCACCGCCGCTCAGCGGCGCGGCGCTGGATATGCTGAAGATCGGCAGGGGCGTTTTTGTCAACTCCAATCTGCTGGCGATGGCGCGGGGCGGCATCACCATTGGCGATCATGCCCGCATTGCCGCCAACGTCCAGCTGCTTTCCAACAACCACGATCCCTATGATCTGGACGTTCTGACCTGCAAGCCGGTGGAGATCGGGGACTATGCGTGGATCGGCGCAGGCGCGACGGTGCTGCCCGGTGTGCGCGTGGGGCGGCACGCCGTCATAGGCGCGGCCTCCGTGGTCACGAAGGATGTGCCGGACTATGCCGTAGCGGTCGGGAACCCCGCGCGGGTTATCAAAATGCTGGACAAAGAAAAAATCGAGGACTGAGATAACCGCAGCCGCCCACACTTTGGGCGGCTGCATTATGTTTTGGACGCGGATTTGTTACCACGTCAGTGAAAACTCCACCAACTCCGGCGTTTCCGGCTTGCCGATCAGCGGTTCTTTTCTGTCCAACGCAGAAAGCTGCGCCATTTCGTCAGGCGTCAGTGTAAAATCGAACAGGGCAAAATTCTCCCGGATATGCTCCGGTTTGGTGCTTCTGGGAATGACGGCGATACCTTTTTGCGTCAGGAAGCGGAGCAGGATTTGCGCCGGAGTTTTGCCGTACTTCTCAGCGAGGGCACGCACGGCGAGGCCGCCGAACATTTCATTCCGGTTGCCCTGACCAAGCGGTGCATACGCCATGTGCGCCACGCTCTTTTTGTCCATCCAGCTACGCTCTAGGCTGCGCTGGCAGTAGAGATTCGTTTCAATCTGATTCACTGCCGGGACGACCTTAAAGCAGGCCATTTCAAAGATGACTGCTGAGGATCAAGGAGCGAGCAGCGGATCTTGAAGGCGAAGAGATGTATTTGACCTTTGGAGAGACCATGTACGATACTCCCCGACGTGGATCGACGGCAAAAAGCACGCGCGGAATGTGTATGCGCACACGCGCGAGGAGTGTGAGGAGAAGCTGAAGATGCTGATAGCAGAGATGAAAGCGGAGCTGGCGGAGTTGAAGCGGCAGAAAGCGGACAGGCATTGATCGAATGAACGGAGCACAGCCGTCCGGTGTCGGGCGGCTGCGATTGCGCTTTGGCAGATCGTTTGCTATAATGAAACTAATCGAAATTTATAAAGGAGAATATTGATGAAACTATTTTTATGTTCGCACTTTTCAAGTG
>OLRE01001307.1_pt1 | contig 24944 bp, 21 predicted proteins | sample 1672461 | NCBI WGS metagenome assembly OLRE01 (sample SAMEA3136688, study PRJEB25190) | human gut metagenome | biome: human gut; feature: human-associated habitat; material: faeces | place: Austria | collected 2013
GATACAATCGTTCTTCGCCGGTATTCGAAACCGCTTTTCCCATACGGCCAAGCAAATCATATTCATATGTCCAGATACAGGATTTGTCGCCTTCCAGTTCCCTTCTGCATATCTGTCCATGCTTGTCATAAATGAGTCTGCATGTATATATCACACTGCCGTCCTTTAATGCTTCCATTTTCTGAAGACGGTCCAGGGTATCATACTCATATCGGATTGAAAATCCATTTGCATAAGATGTACTGCGCAGCAGTCCGTTTTTACTGTCATATGTATGGCTCACAGCCTGTGTACCCGCAATCTTCACCGCTGTCTCTTTGCCGAATCCATCATACAAAAGCTCATATACAAAACCGTTATGCTCAATCTGCGTCATTCGGTCATTCTTATAGGTATATGCCACAGAAATCTTCTGTTCTTTATCGTTGATATCCGCAGAAGATGTCACTTTTGTCACCCTGTTGCATGCATCATAGGTATAATCTGTCCGGTTTCCTTCACCATCTGTTACAGACGTCATCCATCCCTTTGCCGTATCCCAGCCATAAGATGTACTGTTTCCATCTTCATCACAAAGTTTGGATATGTAACTGCCATCTTTTGTATACTCCGCAGTCGCTGTAATGGCTTTTGCTGCGTTGGATGGATCTACAACTTTTGCTGAAGATATTCCGCCCTGACTGTTATATACAAATGCATATTTCATATTCATTGCAGACTTTGCGCCTGTCAGCCTGTGTTTATCATCGTGCGTATACTCAAAATGATTGCCCTTAATATCAATCAGTTTTGCAATGTTTCCGGCGGCATCATACTCAAAGCTGCTGTTCTTCTTCGCCTGGTCTGTCACCTTCACCACGTTGCCCTTATCATCATAGGCAAAGCTTGTGCCATATTCTTCTTTATAAAGGCCAAGGCCCGTAAAGTAGGCATTGTTGCTGTTACTGCCATAACAGAAGCCGATATCCACACGTACATAGTCATGCTTTGCTACAAAGGCGGTGTTCATGAACTGCCATTCACTGCAGTCTGCCCCGAATTCCGCATAGTGGATGTCATTCCTGTCATTGGCATCGCTGGATATGAAGTTGATATGGAGGCCGAAATGACGGTTCTTCCTGCTGTTTAAGCTGTTGCCCGCATGGGGATCGCTCTCAAAGAACTTCTCTTTCAGGCTCACGCTGTCGGCATAGCCCCAGCCGCAGGCCATGAAGCAGTCGCCCTTTTTGCCGGAGATGGCCAGTGGCTGATAGCAGCGCTTGTTGTTCTTTTCATCACCACTGATCTTTAACACACTGTCCCCTGTCGGGCCGTTTCCGCCCGGTACTTTTTCCTGCTGTCCCATCCGGATCTCTGCAGGAACATCTGTAGATGAAACCGTCACAAGATCAGACAGCACATAACCGGTGTAGGCTTTGCCTCCTTTGGTCAGTTTCACACCGTACCACAGGTCTCCGTTCTTTAAACCGGCATGGCTGACGATATTTACCTTGTCACTGCTGCCGATCTGGACAGCCACAGAACAGGAGGTATTCGGTTCTGTTCGGACATTCAGCGTACCAGACGGTGCCGCATGGGAAGTGGATGGACGCATGACCGCCACATAATCTGCAGATGCATAGCCATCATACTGTGTGCCGTTCTTTGTAAAGGCCAGACGGTACCACTTCGTGCCGCTGCTGTCTTTTGCCGCACCTTTGATGCCCACGGCTGTGCCTGCCGCCATCATGGTCTTTGCGCTGTAGCCGGTGCCTGCACCTGCACGCAGGTTCAGGTTGTCTGCCGCAACCACACCCCTGACTGTCACAACCGCCCCTGAAATGGACAGGTTCAGATAAGTGCCTTTCATATAGCCGTCATAGGTCTTATTGCCGATCTTTGCACGGATGGCATACCAGATAGAGCCGTCACTGTCATAATCCGCACCGTGGATCGTGGCACTGGTGCCCTTCGGCGCCATGACAAGGGCTTGATACGCCGTACCCGCCGCAGCACGGATGTTGACTTTATCCTCATTGACGGTGCCTTTTAAGACGGTCGGCACCTGTGCCGCCGCACCGGTCTTTAACACGCCGTCACCGCCAGCGAACTGTAATGCTGTATGGTCCGTCATGCCATTCTGGAAGCAGTTGTTGGAAACCAGGTTCAGACGTCCCGCAGCCTCCCCTTCTTCCATCTGGAGGCCGTCAAACCATGCAGTTCCCTTGAAATTGCGGGTCCTGGCAAGGATCCTTAAGGAGGATGTGCCATTGCCTGTCCCGTTATTCGGTGCCGTAAAGGCCACTGACAGGCGCTTAAAGCCCTCCGTACCCGCCGTGATGCCGACTGAATCCGCCACGACCGCCAGATTCTTCGCTGTATCCTCTATCTGCAGCCAGATACGCCCTTTTGCCGCCAGTTCACTGACACTGGCTCTGACATAAGCAGAAAAAACATATTTCTTCCCCGCCTTTACCGTCAGGTTCTGGTAGGCTGCACCGTCACCGGAGGCCGCTGTGCTGCGGATACGGATACACTTTGTGCCGATATAAGCTTCACCTGCCGCACTGTCTTCCACCACAACATTGTCCGTATTGTTATAACGTGTCCAGCCCGTCACACCGCCTGTAACGCCCCTCAGATACTGCGGGGATACATAGCGCAGGTCTGTGGCTGCGGACAGTTTGTTCTTATTCTTTGCCGTATCCAGATACTGCCATGCGGCACCGTAACCGGCATCATTGCGCACACTGACGGTACGCCCTGAATTGTCAAAGAGATAGACTTCTTTTCTTCCTTTGCTGTCTGTAAAGCTTGTCCGGTTATGTCCGTAAGCCAGTGTCAGACTCTGTCCCTCTGTGCTGCCGGCATATTCCGTGACTTTGCTGACCCTGTAAGGGGCCCGGCTGCCATAGCTGTACTGTACTTTATAGCCGTAAGGGTCTGCCGCTGTCAGCATCATGCCCTTGCCCGCTGCCGTATCGTAAGTAAACCGGCTCACGGCACCGTCCGGGTCTGTGATGGATGTCAGGAAACCGTTGGTATAACCAAATGTTGTTACCCTGCCTGCCGCATCCGTCAGTTTGGACAGATGGCCGTCACTGCCATAGGCCAGATCGACCACACGGCCGGAGCCGTCTGTCAGCTTCACGATCTTCGATGCGTTGTGTAAGATCGACAGCGTGTTGCCGGAAGCATCTTCTTCCTTTATCAGCAGCCCGTTTAAAAAGTGCTGTTTGCCGCCGTCCTTATCCGTCACGGTATATCTGTTGGATGAATCCAGTGTCAGGATACGGGTCTGATCCAGCTCATCCTTCCACTTGCTGTCTGTTGTATCCTTGGCAAAATATCTTCTCGTACCGTCACCGTCAGTCTGGCAGTAATAGTCTGTACTTCCGATCTTCTTTGCCGTCATGGTCTGGTGGTAATTCAGACGGAAGCCTTTGCCGTAACCGATATCCGCTCCCTGTTCACTGCTGTTGAACACATGGCTCAGGCTGATAGGTGCACGGCTGCCGGAAAGGGCATAAGTCGGATGCACCAGGATCTGGCTGCCGTTATAATCATTCACATAGCCTGTACCGGCCCTGCCGATATCATGCTGGTGATACGTCCAGAAATCCTCCAGGCCCTCGCAGCTTACGTACTGGATCATGATCTGGGGACGTGTGGCCGCATTATCATCCAGATTGTCATCAGATGAAATGTATTCGTTATACGTACCTTCTTCCTCCCCATGCTCTTTCATCATCAGGCCGTAGTTCTTCCCATCCGCATACCAGTCTTTTACCACACCCGTAATATCAAAGACAAGCCTTGTCAGGGATGGACCGGAAAAAGCGATATAGTCCGCCACTTTCGGGTCGTAGGACGGTTTGTTGTCCCATGTGACGGTCCTGCTGTTCCAGTCCTTTGTCACACGGTGGATATCAATGCGGCGCTGGTCTGAACCGCCCGGGCGTCTGATGGCCACATACCAGGCGGATGTCACCATCTCAGAAGCTTTATTGATCTGGGGAAGGGTGAACTTCAGGTAGCTTCTGAGGACGGAACCGTCCATCCTGCCTGTCTTCAGGATATGGCTGTTGTAAAAATTGTCTGTATTGTAGAAAGAAGAGACATGGCAGTCCTGGATCTTATCCCTGGCCACATCTGTTGTCACCACCGGATCGATGACCACCGGATACACTCTTTCTTCTGCCGCAAGCCATCCCGCATCCGCTTCCAGTCTCACATACGCCTCCTTGTTCTTCTCTCCGCCGTCATCCGTCAGGGTCAGTGTCAGGCCGTGGCTCACTTCCCCTGCGGCATCCGTCATATACGGTGCAGACAGTCTGTAAACTTCCCTGTCCCCTGCATCCTCAAAAACGATATCCGCACCTTCCTGTCTGGCCTTTAACCCACCCGGAGCATAGCGCCATGTGAAAGCATGCACTGCGTCTGCCTGCTTTAAGACCAGATCCTCTTTCAGGCTTTCCGGGCCGATGGTGTAACGGATATCTACACCATGGAAGGCTTCCGGATAAAGGATGCGGCTCTTTAAATGTCTGACGGCATAGGCCGCTGTGGGGTCCTTTTCACTGTCTGCCGTATGCTCCAACGCACCGGCACTATCCGGCTGCTGCTCCTCCGTTTCCTTTAAAATCTGGCGTTTCACGGAATTGGCATCCACAAAACCCCATGTGAGCTTTCTGCTGCCCTCTCCCAGTGAAACCATCTGCTTTTTCTTCACCTTGTTGGACAGACGGACTCTGAAGGCCCCTGAGATATTTTCCATATCATCCGCCAGCGGCTCATCAGCTGCCGCTTCCAGACGGTTGTCGATCTCTTCCCAGTGGCCGTCCTTCATGTAATGGACCGGTGTGCCGTAAATGGCCGCTGTAAAACGGTGGTCTGCATGTTCAAACACCTTCATGCAGGCCGTTCTTTTTGAAATAACTTCTTTCATCTCTGTGGTATTCATTAATTCTTTACTCATTGTTCTTTCTCCTTTTTCTTTTGTTTCGTCATATATAAAGTTTCGTGCAAAGATCCGGATATTTGCCATGTCATCATCACGGCAGCCCCAGCCCGGAATTCCAACTGTATTCTCGAATTTTTAGAAATATGTTTTCCGCATTGAGTTCTGCTATTCTCAGACATCCTTTCTTATATACATTCTTATATTTAAAGAATATCTTATCTAATTTTCTTAGTTTTCGTGATGTTAAGGTCATTATATTCCCTTTTCCTAAGAATGTCAATAGATATTTCTTATATTTTTAGAAATTATTGACGAGTTTCTGGGATAATGGTATAATAATCTCAGAAAACGAAAAGGCATGAAACTCTCAGTATCCCAGATGCTTCATTTCGATCAGCCGAAACATTATCTATGTTTCTGTTATGACTGTTCTTTATAAGGATACTGATATTTCACAAGACAACTGATGATGATAGAAGGAGATTTTTTCAATGAAGAGCACTGTAGGTGAAACCTTAAGAAAATGTAGAATTGCAGCGGGGAAGTCCGTGCGGGAAATGTCTGAATTACTGACTGCCAATGGTTTTAAAGCATCCGAGAAGACAATTTACAGCTGGGAGAACGGCAACAGCCAGCCCACCCCTGACGCCCTTTTAGTCATGTGCCGTGCCTACGGTGTCGAAGATGTCCTGGGCACCTTTGGCTACGCACCTGAGAAACCAACCACCATTGCCGCTCATTTTGACGGTGATGAATTTACACCTGAACAGATTGAGAAGATTAAGGCTTTTGCCGCCTTTATCAAGTTCGATGATCAAAGGAAGTGATTCACCTGAATACTTATGAAGAATTATTGCAGGATGCCGATGATGAACAGGTACACGTTCATGAATCTGTTGACCTGAACGGAGACAGCACCGGAGAGAAACGTCTGAACGGTCTCTATGTAGATGGCCATATTGCGCTGGATTCACAGCTGAAGACCACCGCAGAGAAGACCTCTATTCTTGCCGAAGAAATGGGCCATCACTTTACAAGCGTCGGTGATATTACCGATTTGAAGAATGTGAACAGCCGACAGCAGGAATTGGATGCCCGCCTGTGGGGATATAACCGTCTGATCGGACTGCGCGGTATTATCCATGCTTTTGAACATCACTGCCAGAACCGCTATGAGATGGCAGAATATCTGGATGTTACGGAAGATTATCTCGAAGAAGCCCTGGCCTGTTACCGAAGCAAATACGGCGTTTATACCGTTGTTGATAACTATGCGATTTACTTTATTCCCAATATAGCTGTTGCGAGACGGTTTTAGAAAAATACGATAGTAAGGTACCTGACAATGCAAAAATCCAAAATTTTTGCCCTATTTTGATGTGGAAAGACAATATAATTATGAAGATACATGAGATTACCCCCAAAGATTACACAGACCTGCACCGTCTCTACTGCCAGCTGGAGGATGACTGGACCTCAGACATCCAAGACATGATTCGCGTTCTGGAAGAAGTGAAAGATGACCCGCATTATCATCTGGTGGGTATTTTTGACGATGCAGACAAGCTGGTGGGAACCATTACCCTCAGCAAATGTCTTGATCTGACGGCCAAAGCCCGCTTTTATTATTCCCTTGAGAATCTGGTGATTGATGAAAATTACCGCCAGCAGGGATATGGTCAGGCCCTGATGCAGTATGTAGAAGACTATGTGCGCCGACACAACGGACGCTATGTCAATCTGACATCTTCCATCCATCGCACCGACGCACATGAATTTTATTATCGTATTGGTTTTCCTCGAAATTATACCGTAGGATTTAAGAAAAACGTGGTGGACGATTAGCCATTTAAAAGCTCCGGCCGCCGCCCCCGTGGGTACCTCCGCCGCTGCTCATATGCACGCCGCCTCCGCCTGAGCCGCCGGAACCGCCTCCGCCCTTCGGTTTCTCAATATGACGTCTTGTTACCGTCCGGTTCATAAAGCGGTCCTCTTTGGCATCCAGATGCGAACCGGATGCGTCAAAGTACGTCCGGCTGTTGGTTGTCACACGGCCGCCGCGTCTGAATACCATGGCAAAGGTGACAACTGCACCGATGACAATAGCGATAATCAGTCGAAGCAGCACACCAAATGCATCCATGCGGGCACTTCTATCTGTGGAGCGCCCCATATAATCCCGAACACCTTTCAGAAAGGCATCGCAGGTGCCTTTATAGTCCCCATCTGTAATGTGGTTATAGCAGTTATCCAGTACTTTGTCAATTCGACGGTCGTTATAGTACTGAATCGCCTGTCCCTGTGTCGCCATATAAATCTGCCGATTATCCATATCAATCAGAAACAAAATACCCGGATATTCATCTCTCGACATGGATTGACCGATTTTTTCCGCATAGGCATCTGCATAAGCCTGAGCACTCAATCCTCCTGCATCATCCGTTGTCACAATAGCGATATCTGCACTGTATCTCTCAGAATATTTTTCCAGTTTAGTCAAAAGTGACGCTTCCTCATCCGCCGACAAAAGATCCGCCTCATCATAAATACCGCTGGCTGACATACTCGCATCAGCCGCTGCCTCCCCATCCTGATTCGCTGTCAATACAGTCTCTGCGGCTGATACTGTTTCACCAGCCGTTTCTGCCGTCTCCGCGGCTTCTGCCTGAAAGGCTGTCATCACTGACGCCATTCCAAGGCCCATGACCAACAGCATCACCATCAGAAAATTCAATATTTTTTTCATTACAACAGCCCTCCAATCACCATCAGAATCGCAAAGGCCGCTGCCGAAATGCCTGCAAACCAGCCTGCCACTTTGCCTCTGCTCACAGGCGGTTCACCAATGACCTTACCTGTCTGGCCATTCATGGCAAATATATAATCTTTGTCCCTGTAGCGATAGGAAATAAACCAGATTGGCAGATACACATAATCGCTGCTGATATGGTCATAATCCATCTGTTGATGGTCAATATGTACACTTGTGTAACCGGAAATCGTTGAACGGGCGTATTCTGCAGCATATCCGGCCACCTGCTGCTTCACCTGGGGCAGTAAATCCTCTGAACGATAATCTCCCTGATCCGCCTCAAATCCTGCCAGATACGGAATCTGGAAAGTTTTCAAAGTCTCAAAACGATAGGGCTCCAGCTTTGCCATCAGGGTATCGTCCATTTTCTCTGATGCGTCATGGGGTACTTTTGTATATTCCAGACGCATTTTCCTTCGCACATCAAAAAAATCCGTCTCCGTGTATTCTGTTTCGCCACGCACATAAATATTCACCCGGGTTGCCGTTCCCCGGACATCCACACTGGCATTCATATCATACAGCCAATATGGAATGTACAAAGGCTGCAGACGCTGGATATTCTTTGCCGCCATAAAGCCCTTCGGCGAAAATCGACCGTTATGACACCATTTTCTGAAGGCTGCCTCCGCTTTCTCCCTGTCCAGTTCAAAAGGCAGCACATAGGCCGGCCGCCAGTCTCCGCTCAGGCGGTCCGCCATCACCAACGGTGCCCCACAGTATTCACAGTGCGTGGCACAGGTTTTGGCTCCCGCTGACAAAAGGCCGCCGCAATTCACACAATAGCGCTGTTTATCTGCCGGTTCTTCGGCCGCATTCTTATAATTCTCCTCATCCGGTCGGATATCCTCACTGTGATCACAATGCGCACAGTGAAGCTTTCCAAGCTTGATATCATATGACATATCTGCCCCACAGTTCGGACAGCTGAAATTCACAATCATTGTTATTCTCCCTGTATAAAGATTTACTTTTTCCGAACCATACATCTCTTTCGGAAAAATGAAATACCATAACATAAAATATGGTCGTAATCGTCCTCATATTCTCTGGCATACATTCGTTCATCCATCTGTTTGATTGCAAGCTGACATTCTCTTTCCAAATTTTCCAGTTTTCTTGTATATTTCGCTTCAAAAATGGCAACACGACCATTTACCGCATCATACACAACGACATCACTGCGGCCCTCCCCATGCTCTTTGTTAGACTCCACCATGTAACCTGCTCCCGCAAAAATTCCTGCAAGAAAAGCGTGGTAATAGTCCTCTTTATAATCATGATAGCTGATAGTCTGCCGTAAAAGCCGGTTCATTTCTTCTGTAATTTTCTCACTGTCACCACTCCACACCGCATCAAACAAGGCTTTTCTGTTCCAACTTCTTGCTCTGTCATCAAACCACTGTACAACCGTTGTCTGGAAAATTTCCCGAATTTCTTCATTTGGAATCACCAAAGCAGAAGCCCCCTCCGGCACAGATGCCTGCAAATCATGCTCACGCATCTTGGTCAGATAACCGGTGAGATAAAGAATACTCCACAAATTATCTTCCGATGAATGCAGATAATCATACGTCAAACTCTCATCAACACGCTGAACAATATACCCGCCTGAAAGTAATGTTTCTAATTTTCCCGTAATAGCATTTCCGGCATAATCAATAAATGAACGAATAATGGCATTATCGCTTGTATTCTTCCAGTAACTGGCAGGTTTTGCCTGGGGATGATGCTGAAGATCCAGAATATAATTCATCACATCCCATGGACAGTAGACATCAAAATCCCCAAAGTGATAGCCATCATACCATTTTTTAATATTTGCAGCATACTCTTTGGCATCCGCATCTTCCAAAATCCTATCCACGTCTTTTTGTACAAATCCAAAATACTCATTCAATCTTGAATCTGTAATTGTATCCGATACAAAATTATTCGTCCCCGTAAATATACTCTCTTTCGCAATTTTCAGGCATCCGGTGATTACCGCAAATCGCAGCGACTGATTATCTTTTAAAGATTGCATCAGACTCTTCATCATATCCAGCATTTCATTGTAATATCCGTTCTGATTGGCCTTGGCGACAGGTACATCATACTCATCCATCAAAAGAATAACCTGTTTGCCATAATATGCCCGCAGCAATCGCGTCAGAAGCATCAGACTATCTTTAATTTCTTTCACAGAAGCATCACCACGAATAATGCGAAGCGCAATTTGTTTGTCAAATTCATTAATCTGAGAGCTTTCCAGCAAATATAAATGCTGTTTATATAATTCAGATATCACCAGTGTAAGCATATCATAGGCACTCTTGAAATCAAGTCCCTCCACTCGCTTAAATGACACAAAAACCGTCGGCCACCGGTTCATCCATTCCTGACACACTTCTGCACATTTTGAAATATGAAGTCCTGCAAACAATTCCTGACTGTCTTTGCGGATATCAAAAAAATTCTCTAGCATGCTCATTCCAAGCGTCTTACCAAATCGCCTCGGACGCGTAATCAGCGTCACCTTCGTTGCCGGTGTCTTCAAAAACTCCGTAATCAACCCCGTCTTATCCACATAATAATAATCATTCTTTCTGATTTCTGCAAAATCCGAAACCCCCACAGGAATATTCAAATTCTTCATTTGGACTCACCTCCAGCCTTTACTCTATTCTTACCACCCAAACATTACCTTAATCATACCATTTTCTCTCCCCGGTCGCAATCAATCCTGAAGTAAAAAAGGGACTTTCAACGAAAACGATTTTGTTCCATTGAAAGCCCTTTGCTGTTGCTTGAAGCTGCACACTTTTTTATTTTTTGAGAAGCGCCGTCATATCTTCAACAAGTTTTTCGACGTCCCGCTTATTCACCAGTTTTCTGGCCTCACCGTTGATTTCTGCCAGATGGAAGCTGCTGTCATAGACTGTAAATGATACGGTTGTCTCGGTATCATCTTCCCACTTGACAGTAACACTGATGGCCGCATCACCGGTTGACTTTGCCGCTGTATCCAGAATCTTCTCCGCCGACATGCCTGAAAGATCACTGTAGGCAGAAGATAAATCTGTCAAAGCAATTTCTGTATCTCCGGCATACCATTTTTCTTCTGTCTCTGCCTCAGTTTCTGCACTGTCCGCCAGATCATCCGCTTTGGCAACTTCTTTCTTTACCAGATGCCAGCTGTCACTGCCGATGGCAACATCGATACTCTTTGCATTATTCAGAGAACCGGACAAAATCGTATTATCCGTAAAATCCGCTGCTTTCTTTTCAATCAGTTCTTTGATCGTATCACCGCTGACAACATGGACTTCTTTTGAACCATCTAAGGCTGCATAGTAATCGCCGTCTTCATTCTGACTGCCGATATGCAGTATCAGCTGTTTGGCCACCTGAACAGTTTCTGTTTCAGGCTCTGTTTCTTCTGTATCTGCAGTTTCCTGTACACTTTCTGCTGATGTTTCTGTCACTGTCTCTGCTGTGGTATAATCCACAGAAATGTCCGCTGTCGGTTTGTCCAGGCCATATTTCGACAAATCTTTGCAATTATACTCTACATGGCTCTTAAATGTGATGCCTGTCACAGTATTGATAAACTGTGTTACAGATGATGATGCACAATTCTCTTTTTCCTCACCGTTTTCAAGAACTATCCTGCCGCCATCGCTGTCATTCTTAATTTCCAGTGTATGGCTGCCGGATTTGACATTGATATCCGTAATGCTGTCCGAAGTAATGGTTGGGAAACTCTCCATATCCGCCAGTTGATAGATATCCGAATTGAACGTATCGGCAAAATCGGACGCCACCAGGTAAACTGCGTCATCTCCGCTGATTTTCAGATAGGACCCACCGGCCGCATCATTGGTATCACCCACGGTAAATTCTGCCTCTTTGCCGTCACTGGCCGTATATCGCACAGTCAATACCGGCGAATCCAGACCATATTCCGACAAATCTTCCGGTGAATCCAGTTTTCGGGTAGCTGAAACCGCACCCAGGGCATTGGTCATGGTCGTCAGGCTGTCCTGGTCAACCGGAAAACTCTTGTCCTCCGCATCATACCAGGTACCGTCCTCCTTCATAAAGGAGAGACTTTTGCCGTCTTTTTCATAAGAAATGGCTGTAATCTGATCACTGTCCACACTACTGATCACCAGAGAGTCATCAGAGCTGTCCGCATCCTCCGACCTCTGACTCAGCTTCACAACGAGTAAATAAAGAACAGCTGCCGCCGCCAGGCAGATGATAGCAATGATAAGCGCTTTTTTCCTGTTCTTCATATGCTATTTACGCCTCCTTCTAAACCATACGACACCGCCGCCGATCACAAGGGCCGCCGGAATCAGGATGACAACGGCACCCCAGAATCCCGCATCTGCAGCTGTCACTGTCAGATAGGTTGTGGAAAGGCTCTTGGCCGGTATGGAAATACTTTCTTCTTTATCGATCATCCAGCTCATCACGTTGCTGATGAGTTCATAATTACCGCCGGACACAGCCTGATTCATATTTTCATCCAGAATTGCTGAGGATGAGAAATAAACCAGCTTTGTCTCCACATCATTATAAGTTTCAGTGACTGCAGCACCCACTGTAAACGGTCCCTCTTCATCACCTGAAGCTTTTTCCGTTGTTGTCAGATTCTTCAGATCCGTTTTAATATACGACTTGCTGCTTGTCTGCAAAAGAGCTTCTGTTGTCACAGTGCTTCGCACATCATCAGAAATATTGATATTCTGTGCATACGGCATCAGCACCAGATCCTTGGATGTCATGCTGCCCACTGCATCGGCACTCTGAATTCTCGGGATCAGATAAGACGGATAACCAGGATAATAATACTGGCTGTTTCCTTCAAAAATCAAGCCCTCACTTGTGGACAGACCATAATTATTCAAAAGTTCTGCCAGATTCGGCATATCCGTTTCTGTATAGTCCGTGAATATCAGCACATGGCCGCCATTTTCCATATAAGACAGGATTCGATCCTTTTCGTCCGCTGTAATATCCTTCTGCGGTCCGTTGATCATCAGACAGTCTGCATCATCCGGTACAGATTCACTTGTTACAAGATTCAGCTCTTCTATATCAATATTTTCCTTTTCAATCTGGCTGGTCAGTGTATCAGAAAGGGATGCTTCATCATGACCTGTCAGTGTATACAGTTTCGGCAGAGTATCTGATGTCACATAATCAATGGCACTGGTCAGCTGACCTTCTGCGTCGAATCCGGTTGTCTGACTGCTGTATGTGGAATAATTAAACTCCGACTGATAAATATCACTGTAGTTGATGACTTTATATTTGTCTCCGCACACAACGATCAGACTGTTGTCTGACAGGGAACTGTCTGTATACTGCTTTGTAAAGGACGGATTGACCACCGGATCCTTTGTATGCACTTTGATATGACTGGACAGAGACTCATAACGTTCCAGCACTTTCTGGATCTGTTCATCCTCCTGTCCGCTCTGGGCAACCAGATAAACATCCACATCCGAATCCAATCCCTTGACGAACTCCTTCGTCTGATCAGTAATCGTATAAAGCTGATTATCCGTCAGGTCAAACTGTGTATATTTCACCGAAATCTGACCCACTGCCAGATTGATCACAACAACAATGGCCAGCACAACGGCTGTCATCAGGGCATCACCGCCCCATCGTTTACGCTGAATGGACTGTATCGTCAAAAAGATGCAGAATCCGATAATAGACAGGTAATAGACAATACCTGTTATATCAAAGACACCGGAACCGAAGTTGGAAAAGAAGGATGTCATATTAAAGGCACCCAGCACTTTTGCCACAGAACCGGCCATCCATTCTGATTTTACAAAGAAAATGATAACATTGACAGCTTCCGCAATGATAGCCGCCGCAACTGCGATCTTTATATTGGATGTCAGGTTATACACCAACCATGCCGCAAAAAGAATAACGAAAATCCAGATAACAAAAGATGCCACCGCCGTTGACGGCAATGCGTTGGTGATCACACCCGTAATATAAAATACAAGCAGCACAAAGAATGTCAGCAATGCTGCAATAACCTGACTCTCCGTTACTGATGAGATAAACAGGCCAATGGCAATGCAGGCTGCACCATACAGGAAATAACCCAAAATGGCTGTATAGGCCATCGGCAGGGAAACGGTGCCGAACCGACTGAGGATCAACGGATAAAAGCAGGTGATCAACAGGGCCAGGCCGAATACTGTCACCATCGCCAGATATTTACCAATGACAATTTTCCAGAGTGAAACAGGCGCCGTCAAAAGCAGCTGATCCGTCTTCCGGTTTTTCTCTTCCGCAAGGATACGCATTGTCAGGACCGGTGTCATCAAAAGGAATAAGACAATGACGCAGGACAATGTGTAGCCGAAATACGGATAGCCTGAAGACAGATTGATCACCGCAAAATAGATACCGATTACAACCAGCATAAAGGCCATGCAGATATAGCCCGTCATGGATGTAAAATACGAACGTAATTCTTTTTTATAAATCGCTGTCATGTTCTGCTGCCTCCTTTCCGTCTTCTTCATCTGTCTCGTCAGTTTCTCCCGGGTGCTCTTCATGTTCTTCATGATCTTCCTCATGTAACTCATCTTCATGAGGATCTTCATTGTTTTGTGCCTTTGCAGATGTTTCAGTACCCTCGGCTGTCAATTCAATAAAGACATCCTCCAATGACTTCTTCATCTGATTCATGGCATAAATCGGACACTGGACAGCTGCCAGTCTGTAGAAGATCATCTCACGGACTTCTGTCTTCGGATCGCTCTGGATCATCACATCGACACAACCTTTTTCCTCAGAATCCGTATATTCAATATTTTCAACACCATCAACAGCATCCAGTACGCCTTTGATAGCCGCCTCATCCCCTTTGACTGTCATATGCAGTGTTACCTTATCTTCCATGAGCTTGCCAAGATTATCCGTTGTGTCACTGGCCACCAGTTTGCCGTGGGACAAAATCAGCACATCATCACAGACTGCACTGATTTCAGACAAAATATGGGAACTCAGAATGACGGTATGTTTCTTGCCAAGACTTCGGATCAATCCGCGCATCTCAATGATCTGCGCCGGATCCAGGCCGACTGTCGGCTCATCCAGAATAATCACCTCCGGATATCCAAGCAGTGCCTGGGCCAGACCTACACGCTGTTTGTAACCTTTGGACAGATTCCGGATCAGACGGTCTGACACCGCCTCCAATTTGGCATCTGCGATCACTTTCTGAACCTCTTCTTCCTTTTTATTCCTGGCAATTCCTTTTAATTCGGCCGCAAAACGCAGATATTCAAGGGGTGTCATATCTGTATACAAAGGCGGGATCTCCGGCAGATAACCAATACATTTCTTGGCCTCCTCCGGATTCTCCAGCATATCATGCCCGTTGATCATAATGCTGCCTTCTGTCGGTCCGATATAACCGGTAATCATATTCATCGTTGTGGATTTGCCGGCACCGTTCGGTCCCAGAAAACCGTAAATATGGCCTTCTTCCACTGTAAAACTCAGATGATCTACAGCAATATGATCGCCGTATTTCTTCACAAGATTTTTGACTTCTATCAAAGCCTCTCTCCTCCTTCTCACTATTTGAACAGACAATTACGAAACCCAAGAATTTTAGCATTTTCCATATCTAATGGGTTTCGTAATTGTCTGTTTCATGCTTTATAGCATGCTATTTTCTCTCAAGGTATAGCATAACCAATATTTGTGATGCTTTGGTGGGAATTTTGTGACGAAAAAATGACCATTCTGTGAACGGTCACAAACGGTCATTTTCTTCTGTATATCCATTTAATTTTTATGATCAATTTTCATCGGCAGCCTGCTTGTCCGCACCGGAGACAATGCGGTTATAATCAGCACTGTCCTGCTGCCATCGCTGATAACGGCTGTTTTTTCTATGGTCTTCCAGCTGGTACTGCGATCCCAGATAATTTCCCAGCCATGTACTGATCTTCTTTGCACCGCTGTAATTCAGATGATTGCCGCCGTCACGACTGTCCGTCAGCCAGTCAAAGCCCGTCTTTGTCATCATATCCTTCATATTAAAATCAATAAAAGGAATATTTCGATCAGATGCGTAGTCCGCCACTGCCTGATGTCTGGCCATATTCCATGAGTTGGCTGACGGCATCTCCACAAATAGCACCTGAATGTCCGCATTCCGGCAGATTTCAACAAACTGATTGAGGCTCTGCAGCGCTATGGCATCTATTTCTTCCCGATCATCCGTCTTCGCCATATAATCGGACCCTTTGTAAGCCACCCGGTCATCCGAATAGCGGTACCCCTTGGCCGCATCATGCCATGGTTTCTGCGGTTTGCCCATCAGCTCTGAGATCGTCACACTTTTCCAGCGATCATGATATTCCAATACCGGAAAAAGATAATTGGCTGCGGTCTTGACCAATGAGGTCAGATGACCGTCCATGTTTTCCTGGAAAAGGGCGTCCGTCTCCAGGATAACAACTTTTGGCCTCTGGCATGTCAGCACTTCCTGAAGCAATCTCACGGACTGATCGATGGTCTGATTGGGTTCTCCACAGGCAAAGCCTGAAATGCCATGCGTTTTCCACAATTCCATAGGTGAAAATCCACTGGCCAGATCACTGTTGCCGATAGCCACCACATCCAGAGAATCCTTTTCTTCCCCATAAAACCCTCTGGCTCTGTAATTGTGCATGCCGCCGCTGCCGGAATTCGACCTTGGCACCAACGTCTTCGACATTCCCACCAACAGCAAAACCGTCAACAGCACAAAAGCAATCATTTTCAATGCCCGTCCGGCAAACTGTTTTCTATTAGATATATGCATTTCACTGACTCCTCATTCACGAAGTTATTTCTGCGTATTAGACATATTGCCCACTTCTGCTTCCGCCGCTGTCTGAAACTCCTGCCCATTATGCATTTGGATTTAGAAGTTAGCATACAATGGGTCCACCACGCCATATCCGCTGCCATAGGCTCCAAGCAGTACAATGGCACAAAATACCCCTGCATAAACGGTCCACCTGAGCACCATCGGCCATGATGCAATTCGCTCACGTATACAAATACCTCTTTCTCTGACAATACCCACCATCAGCATCAGTAAAGCGCCCAGCGCCAGCACAGCCAGATCATGTCTGTCTAACCCCAGCTCAAGCCAGTTTCCTGTTGTTTTTCTAAACATGGATTCAAACATCTCCGCAAAAATACGCAGACTATTTGCCCGAAACAACAGCATGCCGACATTCACCAGTATAAAAGTTCTGATAATCAGCAGCTGCTGCCATGGCCGGCTCTCCTTCCGAATCCCGGTTTTTTCATAAAAACAATGTATCACCGGTTTGCCAAAAAGGCCGAATAATGTCAATACATAGTAGTACATGCCGTAAGCCACATATTTCCATGCAGCTCCATGCCAGAGTCCATTGGCCAGCCAGACGAAAAACAGCGCAAACGCCGTTGGCATTGCCTGCCCCAGATGGACACTCAGATGTTTCTTGGCCCATCTTCCCAGCTTCATATTTGTTTTCGACAATGTCACCGGATAGAAAATATAATCTTTGAACCAGGCCCCCAGCGTCATATGCCATCTTCGCCAGAATTCACCGATGGACTTCGAGAAAAAAGGCTGATTGAAGTTCCGGGCAATCTCAATGCCAAACAGTGCCCCGCTGCCCCGCACGATGTCCATGCATCCGGCAAAATCCGCATAAATCTGCAATGTATAGACGAACATCGCCAGGATCACAATGCCGCCGCTGTAATCCGACGGACTGCCGAAAACGGTACTGACAAGCAGCGCCGCCCGGTCAGCCAGCACCATTTTCTGGAAAAGTCCCCAGAGGATCAGCTGCGCGCCAAAGGTAAACTGCCGGTAATCAGCCCTGTGTCCTTCAAAGGCCTGCCCTGCAAGCTGGTCGTAACGGCTGATAGGGCCTTCCGTAATATTGGTGAAAAGGCTGAGGAAAAGTGCCAGTCTGCCGAAGTGATGATCCGCCGCTGTCTGCCCCCGGTAAACATCGATCACATAGCCCACCGCTGACAGCGTATAAAAAGAAATGCCCAGAGGCATCAACAGTTTCAGCGCCGGCAGCTGAAAACCAGGCTCCAGATGGCTTCCCAGCGCATTGATATTGGCACTGAAAAAGTGATAATATTTCAAAAAGGCCAGAAGCCCCACATTGATCAGCACCATGGCAAACACAATATGGCGCTTTCGGCGCATCATAACTGCCTTTCTGGTTTTTCTCTCTTCTTTTTCCAGACTTTTGCGCACACTGTCAAAGGCCTGCTGCTCCCGCTCCATAGCCAGAGCTCCCAGATAAACCGAAACGGTTGTGATCAGCAGAAAAACGATCAGTTTTCCGGAGGCCAGCCAGTAGAAGAAATAACTGCCGCCCAGCAGCACCAACCACCGTTTTTTCAAGGGCATCAGGTAATATAAAGCCACCAGCACCCCCAGAAAAAACAGCAGATAAAAATAAGAGGTATAACTCATCCCGGACTAATCCTCCTGAAGCCGCATAATCAGCTGCCACATCGCCTCCACAGACTCAAAATTCTCCGGCACCACATCCGTCGGCAGAATCTCCACATCAAACTCGTCACAGATCTCCGTCACAATCGTCATCACATCCAGAGAATCAATCAGTTCATCCGACACCAGATGCTTCTCATTCACATAATCAATACCCGATTTCACTTTATTTAAAATATCTAACAGTTCTTTCATGTCAATAGCATCTCCTTCCATTTTCACTCTATTATTTACCACAACTAATACTTGATAACACTACTCCTTATCCCCTCAACCTCCGATGGGCAAGCCATCGGATTCCTGCAATAGCTATCTTGTTTGCAAAACCCAATAAACTTCTGATAAGTGCCTGCTTTGAAACGTCCGTCAGACACGCACTTTCAAAGCCCCGATTTTGCAAACCTGATAAACTAACCGATGGCCTGCCCATCCATTAAATCTGTATAGTAGCTCTTCAAGTATTTCCTGTCGATTTTGCCGTTGGCATTTTCCGGCATCCTCTTCACTCTGATACATTCTCCCGGCCTCATATACGGCGGCAATTTCCCTTCCAAAAGAACCCGCATCTGATTTTCATTTTTTGGACCGCCCTCATAGAACAGGACAATTCTGTCACGCACTTCATCGTAAATACTGACACAGCTCTTGACATCAGAGGCCGCACCGGCGGCGGCTTCAACTTCACCTAACTCGATACGGTATCCCATATGCTTAATCTGAAAATCTCTGCGTCCCAGATACAGCAGCTCGCCGCGGTCATTATAACGGACCAGATCACCGGTTTTATATATCTTCTCCGGATACCATGGGTTCAGCGGGTTCTGGATAAAAGCAGTATCCGTTTTGTCCGGATCTCCATAATATCCGTCGGCTACAAAAGAGCCTCTGACGCACAGTTCGCCGATTTCTCCCGGAGCCGCTTCCGTACCATCCTCACGAAGGATGATCAGGTCACAGTTGTCGCAGGCACGCCCAATAGGCAGTGTTTCACTATCCGCAAAATCCCGGTCCACAATGTAATAGGCACAGATATCTGTTACTTCTGTCGGCCCATACAGATTGGCATACAGCAGCTCCGGCATTTTTCTCCGCCAGTAATTCAGCTGTTTCACCGGCATCACCTCACCGGCGAAAAGAACCTTCTCCATATACGGAAGGGACACATAATCCAGCACTTTCCAATTAGCCACTATGGACAAAGCCGTCGGCACCCAGTAAATGGTATTCACTTTTCGACTGTTCATATACTCCAACAGACGCACCGGAAAAGCAAATAATTGCTTCGGCAGAATCTGAAGTTCTGCGCCTGCTGCCAGAGTTGTATAAATATCCAGCACCGACATACTGAAATAAAAAGGTGTCTGGCTGCCGAAAACCGTCGCTTCATTGATATCAAATGTCGTTTTCACCCATTCCGCATAAGCCATCACATTTCGATGGGAAACGGCAACACCCTTCGGCATGCCTGTGGAGCCGGATGTAAAAAGGGTATACACCAGATCCGTATCCACTGCTTTTCTCCGAATCTTTGCCAGCCCTTCCCGATCCTCAGGCACATACATGGCCTTCTCATAAAGAAGGATCTTCGGACTGTCTTTTCTTTCGGAGGCAAGGGCTTCCCTGACTGTCTCTTCATGGTCCCTGTCGGTAATAATCGCCGCCGGTTTCAGCACACTGAAAATCTTGCGGATTCTGTCCCAGGGCATTTTGGTATCAATCACTGTATAGAAATCACCGCCGTAAACCGTTCCCAGCATTGCCGCCAGACAGGCCGGTGTTTTTTCCATATAAACAGCCACCGGACGGTGTGTCAACCGGTGCTTCAGCAGTAAACTGCCGATCCGCGCTGATGCCTCTCGAAGCTGACGCCAGGTCATCGATGTATCTGTATCGGCACAGGCTGTTTTCTCAGGCCGCCGACCGACTGAATGTTCAAGATATTCCAATATATTTTTCAAGCTATCGCCCCCTGTTCTCTTTGGTGCCCCTATCATAGCACAAAAAAATCCGAAAACAGGAAAAGTCGGGGTATTGTAAGAAAGTTATATGGAGTGAAAGAATTCTGAAAGAAAATTTAGTATAACTATAGACAAAAAAAGGATGCCCTAAGACATCCTCTTACATAGAATTTATTATTTATTTCTCCGCGTCCTCTATCACACAGGTATGTTTCCTCGACACTTTGTCATAGTTGACATCTACCAACAGAATACTCACCGGTTAAACTGTTTATGCGGCATGACGCTCCTTCGTCATCTCAATGGCACTGTCCATATTCCCGGATGCTGCCACTACAAAAACAGGCAAACTGTCCTGATAACTGCTGTTGATCTCACATTCCCAGTATTCCAGCCTTTCCCCGTCTTTCTCAATGCACGTCAGAAGCTCCGGTGGAATACGCCATCCATCTGATTCTTCTGTCATCATGGTAACGGCCGCTGACAGAAAATAGCGGATCACACTCTGTCCATGACCATTATCCTTGAAATCCGTATCCAGTCTCCTGAGATATTTCTGAAAAGCGGCTTCTTCAAAAATAGCCAGACTGCTGCCATACCACTTGGTCACAATATATTGCTTATTGCTGTCCATCTGTAAATCTGTACATCCGTCTGTCCTAAGTTCAACTGCTCCTCTCATGTAAACCCCTCCTAATTACTGCAGCTCCGCCAACAGCTGCTTCTGTCACATGACTAATGTTCCTCTCTTCCATCAGCCAACACTTCTCCCACAAGTCTTAATAGCGATTATGAACAACTTCTATGGCTGCAATGACATCCCGCATCTTGAGTTCGGTTCCGTCATCCAGAACTGCCGTCCCCGTCAGATGCCCAAACACCTGATGCTGATCGCTGGCAATTACTTTCATATCAATCTTTGCTTTTCTGTCCAGGATCGGCTCAAAAATCCCCTCAAACCGACCATCACTGGATGAAATCGTCCACGGATCCATGTAATTAAAATTGCCCTTATCATCCTGTCCGATCATAAAAACAACTTCCTGAAGCTTATGGGCACGGCCATCATAGAAAATCACATTCTCAGTGGCACTGCTCCGATCACTGAATCCATAGCCGAGATTGAAACCGAAAGGTACACCGTTCAGCCTTGTACTGCAGGTTCCCCAACGCCAGATATTGTCATAAGTCCACACACCGCGTCCCCAGTCAAGGACAGCCATATCTTTTCTCCCATCAAAAATATAATCGCGCCCGTCAAAGTTCACTTTGCCCTTGACCGGCATACAATTCACCTTCTGATTGTAATAAAAAGCCTTCTGATTCTCCTTCCACGGTGTTGCAATACAGATGCTGTCCATCTCCGGCTGCTTCATCAGAAGATCCGCCGTCAATGTCTTACCATCCTGAAAATCACGGAAAACACACTGAATTCTTCTTCTATGCGGCTTCACCGTATAACGAAGATGAATCCGACCATTTCTGAAATCCGCATTGCCATCGTCCGATGTCCTCCCCAGTCCCAATCGTCCCATAGGCATTGCCGTCAATATGGTCTCAGTATGTTCCTTTCGTTCCACAAGATCAATCAAAGAAACACTAATTAATCCCGCATATCCCAGATCCGACAGGGTAAATGCAACGGCATAATGTTCATTGCCCGCAAGATAATAATCCCATTCCTTAATGCGAAAAGAAGGGGCTGCAATATTCTCGCGATTATACTGCCAGACCGGTCGTCTCGCCCATCCAGGCGTCACAACGTATCCCTGCTTATCCAACAACTTCTGAACATCCGTTACCTCATGCTGCATAACGATCCCTCCTGTCTTCTCTTATTTTGAACGTATATTATCAGTATAACAAATTTTTTGAAAAAAAATAGTCTTTTATACATATTTCATAAATTTCGGTGCAAACTAATGCTGTCACCCGTCAATATGTTAGCTTTTCCGTTCACAGCATCAAGTGAAAAATATTTCTCACGATTACATGTTGAACGGACTCAGTTTTTTCGCAATTGAAAGGAGATTATCAAAATGGAAGTAAACAATTCAATTAAATGTGGCGTTCATGATTGTAAACATCATGCAGGCAATGTGGAATACTGTACCTTAAACTGTGTCAGCATCGGCGCCTGCGAATGTTCCCCTAAGACAAAAGAGGGCACCGACTGCGAATCTTTTGCAGCCCGCTAAACTAAAAAAAGGGCTGCACCAATAACCCCAAAGCGCGCGGCCCATGTATATCAAACTATGAGAAACACGCTCCGCGAGTTTTTCAAGTTATCGCGGCAGTCGCCAAAGTCTCGTGCAAGCACGAACCTTGGCTCGTTGCTCGCGTAAATAAGGCGTCGCTTTAACGATTAAAAAATCGTAAAGCGGACGCCCCTTTTGTTCAATCATCCCTTATAATCATTAGTATATCTCTTACCAGCTACTACTGTTACAACTATAATTTATCACAGTACTTTCATTATAGCATCTCATTCCCTGATCTTGAACCGGTTAAAACTCTTTTCAAACTTTTCAAGCCACTTTCTCGGCATAATCAAGGCATATCCACCCCTGCCCTGATTTCAGTTTTCCCCATTGGCTTTTCTCTCCGGCTGCATTGACAATTCCCGTTGCTTCTTCTGTAATGGTAAATACCCCCTTGCCTGTAAATCCCACAGCCTTTGAATGAATCGTGGGTGCCTGCCGGATGTTCAGATTGCCAATGGAAACTCTTACCAGATATGCTGTCTTTTTATTTAATATCGTACCATCTTTCGAAGTGTTTTGATTCGTCTGATGACTGTTATTATTCAGGCTATTCTGACTGCCATGCCCACTTTGGTTTGCTGACTGGTTTTTATTCCCAATACCAAAATATTCTGCTATTGCAGCCGCCTTAGCCTCCGCTATAGCTTTTAAGTTTTCCTGTTTCGACAGGAAAAGACATTCCTTGGGATTATCATGAAAACCATGCTCAACTATATAATCATAACGAACCGGGCCATTTTTCGCCTGTCCCTGTGAAGCTGCTCCAGATACTGCCCCGCGGATAACCCCATACCAGTCTGCGCCGTTGCTCTGGGTCTTTGTCACAACTCCCCTGTTATAAGTAATACCTGTGGATGGCTTCATGACTTTGACAATGGCATCAATCATTTTCTCTGCCAGTTTTTCTGATCCCGGAAGATGTGCCGAACGAACCACCGTCACACCGCAGGCTTTTCCATTGAATGCATCCGTATGGTTGCTCTCAAACAAAACATTGGCATATCCGTTCCCCTTTTTCACTGCCATCTGTCCGCGTTCATAAAGCCCCGGGTCCTGATTCCGTTCTCTTGTCAGGATAACATCAATCCCTCTCTTTTCCAGGGCTGTCTTTTCATAAAGACTCAAATCATAAACAGCCTTGCTTTCATAATAACCTTTCACGGCTCCGGCATTATAGGTATTCCCCGTATGTCCCGGGTCAATAACGACTAACAGCTTTTTATTGTCTGACATTTTCTCCACCTCCTGCCTTCATTTTATTCAACACACCATTGTTGGTGTTCGCTTCGCCTGCTTCATATATCTTATCACTTATACCATTGTCCATTGGCAGCTCTGATGTCATATTGGCAAGAAAATCTCTCAGCCAGCTTTCGACCTTCTTCGGCACCGGCAGGCCGCACAGAACCATGTTTTTCAATACGGATAAACATTCACAGGCTGTAAACAGCAGACAGAAGAATTCGCATATCCCCAGTTTCTGAACACCCAGATCATGCACATATTCCTCAGGTATAAAAGCCAGAAGATTCACATGAATCAGTAAATCCGCCAGCATCAGGACACCCACACTGACAACCATGGCCACCTTTCTGATGGCCCCGTCAATCCCCACAGAACTGTTGAACTGCCGAAACTTGATAGCCCGAAGAACACCCAGCAGTGTATCCGCGCAGATAGCCAGCATCAGGATTTCTATAAAAATGTTATTTGAAAACTGTAACATTAAATCTCTCATCTTTCGTCACGCTCCTTTCCTTTTAATTTTTCATTTGTATATTTTCAGTTTATTTTTCTTGTGGTAAGGGAATGCCCCGCAAGAATGCGGGGCATTGGAAATAAAATAATTAAAACTTAACCTTTGGCATCCTTACACTATCCGGTAGCCAGCTTTTCACCAGTGCATACGTCTCTTCTGTACATTCACATCCTACCGTTCCGGAAAATATAAAATCACTCAGACATTTCTTCTTTTTCTTAAAAGACATGACAAAATCTACACCGGCCTCATTTTTTCTCGTTGTTCCAAATTCCACTTCATAGTACTCATCCCAGTTGAAATGAACTGTCCATATTTTAAAATTAATATAAGTGATTGTAACCCCCGTTTCATCTATAACATATGATACTGAAAATCTCAAATAAATATACAACACAACCAAATACATAAACCCGATTCCTATAACAGTCTCACAAATTCCTGTTCCTTCCCTGCATAACAGAATGCCAAAAAAAACACAAACTATAAATAACCCAATAAAAGACCAACAAAATCCCTTATTTGAATATTGCTCCGGCAAACCGCCTCTTATTTCTTTCACGACTTTCTTCCCCCTGGCATGACCAAATCTTTTTGAGGCAGCAGCCAATTCTGCTGCCTCTTAATTATACCATCTCCTTTTGCGCTTTG
>OLRE01001308.1_pt1 | contig 24937 bp, 28 predicted proteins | sample 1672461 | NCBI WGS metagenome assembly OLRE01 (sample SAMEA3136688, study PRJEB25190) | human gut metagenome | biome: human gut; feature: human-associated habitat; material: faeces | place: Austria | collected 2013
CATCTTCCCGTAGCTGTACGGTAACTGCTACCCATGCCGGCAAATCTGCTACTTGTACAGTTACCCAGTCTGCGGGTGAGATCACATATGGTGCTTGGACTGTTACTATCTCCGCGAGTCCGGTAACAATAGCTGCTGCGGGTGGTACGTCAACACTGACCTATTCCGCTGTGCGTAATGTCCTGACCAATGGAACTGTTACCAATACCGAAAAGGCTACTCCTACGATCAGCGGTAGTGGTACCGGTTTTACCAGAAATGGTTCAACAGTGATAGCTGCCAACAATACTTCTGCATCTTCCCGCAGTGTGACTTATACTGCCACTCATGGTGGCAAGTCTGCCACTTGTACCGTTACCCAGTCTGCCGGCAGCAAGCAATATGGCAGTTGGAGTGCTTGGACTGTTTCCGTTTCTGCTAATCCTACTACTATTGCGCGTACCGGTGGTACTTCTACAATAACCGCATCCGCTACCCGTACCCGCACCTGGACATGGAACGGTGTTTCCGGTTCCGGTGGTACCGAGTCAGAGAAGGGTACTCCTGCGTTGAGCGCGAGCGGTACCGGCTTCTCTTTGAGTGGAACTACACTAACTGCCAGCAACAATACCACGACATCTTCCCGTAGCTGTACGGTAACTGCTACTCATGGTGGTAAGACTGCCACTTGCACGGTCACCCAGTCTGCGGGCAGCATGACTACCGAATATGGCAGTTGGACCACTAGCAGCCTTACAGTGAGTGCTTCTCCTAATCCTGTAGCCGCTTCCGGAGGAAACTCCGCATTGAGCTGTAAAGCTAACCAGACCCGTCCTAAATATACGAAGTGGAACGGTGTTGTCACCAAGACTGATACAGAGTCTCAGTCTGTTGCAGTAACAGCTACATGGAGTAAAGTTTCCGGTACCGGTTCGCTCAGCAGTTCTACGGTTTCCTTCGAGAATAACACTACAACAAGTGTTAGAAGTGGTGTTTATCGTGCCTCCAGTGGTGGTAAGACGGCTGACGTTACGGTCAGTCAGTCTGCAGGTAGCATGACAACTGATTACGGCAATTGGACCACTAGCAGCCTTACAGTGAGTGCTTCTCCTAATCCTGTAGCCGCTTCCGGAGGAAACTCCGCATTGAGTTGTAAAGCTAACCAGACCCGCTCTAAGTACACGAAGTGGAACGGTATTACTACCAATACGACAACTGAGAGTCAGACAATCGCAGTTAGTGCCAGCTGGAGCAAGGTTTCCGGTTCCGGTTCATTGAGCGGTTCTACGGTCACTTTCGGTAATAATACCACAGCAAGCGCACTTAGTGGTGTTTATCGTGCCTCCAGTGGTGGTAAGACGGCTGACGTTACCGTCAGACAATCGGCTGGTTCTGTCTCTTATACATATACATTTACCTTTAGTGACGGCTCGACAAGTACCAGCTGGAGCAGCATAGCCGCCGGAGGTGATTCCAAGAGTTATTCAATTGTCTCTACTAGGGTCGTGAAGTGGAACGGCGTACAAACTGGCACAGAGAATGTCAGTTATTCTGGCTCCAGCAATGTGTCCTGGGCTTCTGTTTCCGGATCTAAGATAACTGTTGGAGACAATCCGAATGCTTCAGCCCGTAGTGGTGTGGTAATGTTTACCCAAGCGTCATCCGGAAAAACAATAAAGGTAACTCTTCTTCAACTGAAGAAAAATTCTGTAGACATTAATTAGTTATCTGATATGAAGAAAGTAATTTTTCCTTTATCACTTTGTCTCATCACCGCCGCATGTGGCGGTGATGAGAACGGCGGCACAGAACCGGAGATGAAAATCAGTTCTTGTTATGTCGTAAGCAGTTCGTCCGGCCAATCCGAGAATTTTTCTTCTCCAGTCGGCATGTATATCACTTCGGAAGTCGGGCAACCCTATGAAGGAAGTGGTGTCTGGAGCGCAAGCTACAACTCTGGGGCGTGGGCAATGGATAAGCCCGTATATGTGACTAAAGCCGGTAAGGTATATACTTATTATCCCTATTCGTCGAATGACTCCCCCCCGGTCCTGCCGCTTGATATGACAAAGCAGACCGATGTACTATACAGTAGGGTTGCGTCTCCCATTGCGCCAGGTTCAGTCTCCCTATCTGTCAAATTGTACCATGCTTTGAGCAAGCTTGTGGTTAGCGTTAAAGGTGAGGAGGTTACGGGGCTGTCTCTTTCTTCTCCGGTAACATGCAGGTTTAATATCTGTACCGGGGAGTTCACGGATTTACAATCCGGTCAGGTGGCTTCTACGGGTGGCTGGCTGTTTGTCGTTCCTCATATTACAGTAGGGAAAGAAATGCTCATTACCCTGAAGTCCGGGAAACAGTATACATATTCGGTGGATGGTACAGAGTTCCGGGCTGGAGAGAGCTATACCTACGAATTCCAGCTTAATGAAGATAGGGACAAACTGGAAATCCTTGACATATCCGTGGAGGATTGGATTAACGACAACAATTACAATGACTATTTAAGAAGATAATTATGAAAAAGAAAATCGTTTTATTGGGTCTGATGCTTCAGGCATCGTCCTCAATGTTTGCACAGACAGCAAACTCCAGGTCAGACATAAACAGTATGTTGTCTTCCTGGCTGATACCTGCCATCGGTCTGTTGATGTTGGGTGGATTTATCGGACTTGTAATCTATAACCAAGAAGCTCTTCGCGGGAAGAACGGACTGTCAAAGCAGGACGGTTGGATATCCGTGGGAGAGGGGATGATATTTATTGTTGTCGGTATTGCGGCTATCGGATTCATAGCTTCGAAACTTGCAAGTATGAATTTCAGCATCTGATGGATATTTGCAAGGTATATAGGGGACTGGATTCTCCCTGCAAAATCAAGGGGTTGCTAAGTCACTATTTCTATATTGTCTTCTGTGCCTATCTGGTGAGCTTTGTCTTTGTCCTATTTTCTTTTAGTTCGATTTTACAGAAGGGAACTGTACTGCCCTTCCTTGTGGAAGCAGTCATTGAATTGGGAATTCCGACAGCTCTTTACGTGTATTTCTATAGGAAATCCGACAAAGTGAAGATAAGAAAGGACAACCGTGTTATCACAATATCGAACCGTGGGCTTTATAGAGCTTTAAACCAAAGAAGATATGGACAATGATTTTTTTTATCCTATACATGACATCATTCCGGATAGGGAAGGGCATGGGATGGTTATCGGAAAGAACGGCAGTCTGACCTATGTGGTCAGACTGTCATCGCCTGAGGTGTATTCACTTTACAAGGATGAACTGGCAACACGTCATGCCGTATTTGTACAGGCATTTTCCCATATGCCTGACAATAGTTGGGTGCATAAGCAGGATATTTTCAGAAGCCTTCCCTTCCAGTCAACCGGTGTGGGGTTGTCGTATTTGGCCAAATCTGATCAGGAACACTTTTCAGGAAGGAAATATCTCAAGCACAGCTGTATGATAGCCTTCACTTTGGCAGGAATACAGTCGTTGTCTGCCGCATATGTGAAGAATATATTCTCTTTCAAGGAGAATCTTTCCGGTGAGGATTCAGAAAGGCTGGATGAGTTCTTGTCGGCCGTTGAATTTGCCATAAATAATCTGTCTGCGCTCCGTAATACAAGGATTGACTTTCTTTCCTTGGATGAACTGCGGGAGTATCTTTTCCTTTCCGCTAATTTCTCGGAAAGGAGCGGGATACGTGATATACATTTTGAAGAGCAGATTACTGCTGGAAATACCAAGGCGCGGGTGTATGCCATCACAGACGACGAGTTCTTGCCTGAACAGTATCCGGTGTATGGAAAGGACTACACTGTTTCCAAGGACAAGTCCGAACTTTATATGTCTTCTTCCGAGGCATTTGGCGGCATTCATCTCAATCATAACCATGTGTATAACCAGATCCTGTATTTTTATTCGGACAAGAAGTTGAAGGACACGTTGCGCCGTAATCTGGATTCCCATATCGCCAACCGTGGCTGGGACAGAATCAACTCGCCGGCAAAGATTGCCAAAATGACGGAACTGGTCAAGGAGATTAAGGACAATAACGAGATCCTTTGCTATGCCCATTACTCGGTCGTTCTGTGGGAAGAAGATACTCAACAGTTGGAACTGGCTGAGAAGGAGTTGCGGTCAGCGCTCGACTTGTTTGATCTGAAATATTATATACCCTCATACGGCAACCTTGCGGATTTATATGCCGGTGGAATAGTTGGCTGTGTATCTTCGCTCAGGCTGGAATATATGTTCATGACTTCGCTCTCCCTTGCCGTAGCTTTCTTTGTCCACTATACAGGCTTTTCCGATGATCCGGACGGTATTCTTTTCAACGACCGCTTGACGCAGATTCCGCTGCGCAAGGATATTTGGGATGCCAACAACCGCCGTATCAAGGCGCGTAATGCCGTGGTTATCGCACCGACCGGTTCCGGGAAATCCTTTCTGACGAATAATATCATCCACCAGCTTCTGGACAAGGACTTTACAGTGGTGGGTGTCGAATTCGGAAACAGCTTCAAGCAGTTGTGTTACCTCTATCCGGAGATAGCCATACATATCGAGTATGATCAGAACCAGCCCCTTGGCATCAATCCTTTCGATCTCGGAGGTTCACCCATGACCCCCGAAAAGGAGGAGACATTGGTCGCACTCTGCCTGCGTTTTTGGCAGAACAGCTCGACAGACCCCAATCTGACTGTAGCCTTGCGGAAGATGCTTTCCCAATACTATTGTGATGTCAGCCAAGGACATTCTTTCCCGGGTTTCTACACTTATCTCACGCAGAATTATGAGAGTCTGTGTGAGAAGTGTGACATCAGGCCGAATTACTTTGACATTGATTCTTTCCGGCATGTCTGCAGTGAGTTCATGCCCGGCAAGAGCTACGCGAATCTGTGTGCCGCTGAAGGTGTCGCCAGTAGCTTGAGTGATAAGAGGTTCATCCACTTTGAACTGACCAAAGTCAAGGCAAATCCTTTTGTCGCTTCTGTCGTGATGAGCCTTCTGTTTGACGTCATCAATAATAAGATATTGTCAGATCCTTCAAAAAAAGGGTATATCATTTTTGATGAATATGCCGAGACAGCCCAGATGAAGTCTTCCAACTCACTGCAGGGTGACATACATCAGACCGTCGCTTTCTTCTACCAGAAAATCAGAAAAGAGAACGGAGCTGTCATGACCATTATCCAGTCACCTTTCCAGCTGCCGGAAAATGAATATACGAAAGGTTTTATAGCCAATACCCAACTGTTGTATGTGCTTGAAGGTACCGAGGTCGTATATGATGCGGTGATCAAGACCTTTATGATAAAGAACAATGCCCACATCAATCAGATGAAGTCCATACAGAACAATTATGACTGTACGCATCCCTATTCAGAGTGTTGGATCAGATTTGGCGAGAACTATGCCTTGACGGTCCGTCTGGAAGCTTCGGCACGCAAGTATCTTGCATTCCAGACTCAGGGAGAGAAACGTGCTGCTCTGGACCGGCTGTATAGTACAAACGGCCATGATATGCAAACGGCCATTGAAACATATTTAACTTCTAAAAAATGACAACATGAGACATTTTTTATTATCCCTATTCGTGATGTGCTGTTCGATACGGTTGGCACATGCACAGATCCCGGTGACTGACGCCGCGATGAATGCCAATACCATAGCCAACCAAATTACCAATGCAGCAACTTGGGGCAACCAGTTGCTGAAGCTGAAAGAGCAGGCTTCTATCCTTACTACTACCCTTAAGTTTGTCACAGACGTCTCTTCGGCAATCAGGGATGCAGCTTATGCCAAATCATTGATTGAGCGGCAATCCTATATAGTGGACCGGTGTACTGACGTTATTGTACGTGCCGATAAGGTCGATTTGTCCCTTGCTTCTTCCATTGAGCGCAATGTCACTGACTTCCTTGCGACCAATAATTCTCTGATATCCTTGATCTCGAATACGATGACCAGTAAGTTCAAGATGAACGACAGTGAGCGCCTGAAGAGTCTGATGGATATAAAGAAGGAACAGGATGAACTGCTCCAGAGGCTGTATACAGTGGATATGATTCTGGGCACATCGATGGCCACCCGTGATATCATTGAGTTACAACTTCTAAAATGATGGTTATGGGAAATATAGAATCCATTCAAGTGGCTTATGACCGGACGAAATCATATATTGTATATGACTCCTTCCAGTATATAATGATAGCCATTGTTGTCTTTCTGATCGGTATGAAACTATGGGATGAGTGGCAAAAGAATCTTTCAAACAACAACCATCGTTTTGATGTGGCCGCATACTGGGGGCAGGTGAAGATATGTCTGGTTGTCTGTTTCATTGCCACTTCTGCCGGTATGGTTTTTCATCTGGTTGAGACGGTCTGCGTTGAGCTGCAAGACAACCTCATCAACGATTTGGGTGGTGATACGGGCAACAAATCCATAGAGACTATGACGAATATGGTAAAGAACCAGGTCCTTGCAGTACAGGAAAAAGAGTCTAAAGGGTTGACGCTTGATATCCCCAATATCACGGATATTGTCTGGAAGGCCCTTACCGCAATAGTGATGTCTGTCGGTGTCTTCCTTTTCAAATACACCTATACATTCTTTATTCTAGGGCGGTATATGTGGCTTTTACTCTTGGAGCTGATTGCACCGGTGGCCATTGTGCTGATGATACACGAAAATACCCGGAGCTATTTCTATACGTGGCTGAAGAACATGATCATCTGCTATCTGATGATTCCGATGTTCCTTCTGGCGGACAAGTTCTCGAATGAGGTGGCCGGCTTTTTTATGGAAGGCAAGGAGAATATGGGGCAGGTTACTGTATTGGTGATTGTATGTGTCGGTGTCTGGGTGAAAATCAAGATGTTCAGTGTCGTGAAAGCTAAGGCTTCCAATTTATTTTAGAATCATGAAAGTGGAAAAAGGGAAATACATAGCGGTTCTTAGACAGATATACGATTCATTCTGTCCGGTTGGAATGCCGTTGAAGGTGAAGATACTTCTGGCATTGCTGGCTTTGGTTGTCAGTTTTGTTGTAATGTTTTTGAAGAATTTAATTTTTATGAGATATGGAAGTTAACAAGACCAATCTTACTAAGGGATTTCTCTCCTATGTGGAAGCAAAGCGTAAGCAAGCCCTTTATCTGAAGCTTTTCTTTGCATCCGCTACATTCATTGTGCTGGCAGTGTTGTATTATTCATATTCGATTGTGAAACACGCCAATGACAATGTGCTGGTTGTAAGCACTGGTGGAGAAATACTTCCGGTAGAGTCGACGGAGCTGGAAGAGCTGTATAAGGCTCTTCTGGTGACCCATTGCTATTCTGTGAGTTATTATGTCAATAGTTTTGATGTCAACAATATCAAGAACAACCAGGCACGTGCGGCCTTTCTCGTAAACCAGGCTGATCTGAATGCTGTATTCGGGAAATACCAGTATGACAAGGCCTATTCGGATGCCATCAATAAGGGGGTTGTTTACCGGTGCAATTTTGATCGTGTAGAGGACCTGCAACAAGTGGGTAACGGTAGCGAGTATCAGGTTGTATTCTCCTCGACACTGAGTGTGATGAGCAGTAACGATACAAAGAAAATCCGCATAGTGTCAAACGGTACTCTGATACGTGTCACGCCGCGCTACCCGGAGAATCCGACCGGTTATTATTTCAAGAATTATGTCCAGGAATATTTTCCTTTAAATTAATTATGTCATGAAAATAAGGAAACCTTTTGTAATGGGTGGCATGTTGCTTGTGGCGGCATTACTCTTTCTCTCCATGTTTATGGACATGTCTGCTCCTCAGGAGATGGAGAGGCAGACAATATCCTTGCGTGCCGAGGCTGAAGATTTGTCCATCGATGACATGATCAATACGTCCGATAAGAGGAAAAGCCCTTCCAATGATGTTGTAGCACCGGGCTTTGCCGGCAACGTCGGAGAATATGCTTCTTCTTCCGTTTCGACATATAGGGAAGATGATCCGGAGGCGATAGCCCGTATTCAGGCGGCTATCCGTGAGAATGAGGAGAATCTGTCTGCCGGTTTGCGGAATATCGAGGCTGAAAGGAAAGGGCAGGCATTATCCGGCCAGCCTTCGGCCCGGAGTGATGAACATGCCCGGGATGACCGTTTCCAAAAGGATGGGATGGAAGAGCTTGAGAAGAGTGATACGGAGAATGATGAAGAGATGCCGGTGGCCGGTCCGGAAAAGGCTTCTCCATTCCACAGTATCCGTCTTACTTCTTCAAGTAACAGAAATGCGATTAAGGCATATGTACATTCGGAGCAGGTCGTAATGGCTGGCAGTACCCTTAAAATGCGTTTGGGAGAGGATGCCTATACGGATAATGGCGTGTTTATTCCGAAGAATTCACCGGTGTATGGTATTGTAACCGGGATAGATGGCGAACGTGTGAATGTCAAGATTACCCATATCAATCTTTCAGGCAACATCCTGCCGTTCGCGAAGTCGGTATATTCCAAGGACGCCTTGCTGGGTATCTATGTACCCGGTAATCCAAAATCCGAGATTACCAAGGATGCTGCGGGCGGTGCGTTGGACGGGTTGCCCACCAGTGGAATACCTGGTGTTGATGCTGCCGCGCAGGTTGCTACTGTTGTGGCTTCAAGTGCTGCCAATGCTGGTAAACAGGCTTTATCCAAGAATGTGAAAAAGATAAAGGTCACCATTAAGACCAACTATGAAGTGTATCTTCGTCCGGAAGAAAAATAGGTGATATCTGATAAGAAAAGAAGAAATTAGTGTATAACAATTAAAAAGAAGTAAATCAATGAAGTATGGCATGAAGAATATATTGTTCTCCCTATTTGTGTTTCCCCTTGCCTGTCCGGTGGCGGCACAGACAGCCGGCACAGATCGACCGGCGGTTGACAATACCATTGCTTTGCGGGAGATCCTGTCTTCCTTCTTCTCTGTCTCTACACACAAGACATTCCATCTCATTTTTCCGAATGAGGTGAAATATTTCTCTATTGGAGACGAGAATGTGGCCGGAGAGAAGATTGAGGCTTACCCGTGCGCTATCCGTCTGAAATCTGTTGTGCCGTCATTTGAAGGTCTTACCAATATGAGTGTCGTTACTGCCGATGGCCAGTACTACAGTTATAACGTCTCGTTTGTCCCCGAACTTCAGGAGACATATCTTCTGGTCGGCAGGAGTTATATGCGGCCTCCGGTTATTGCTGTCAACGACAACCAGCAGAGCCATCTCATCTTTCCCGACAAGATAATGTACGTTGACTACGGTACGGAGGATGTGGAAGTTGTCAAGGCTTCAGGCGTTGACAACATTATTGCTGTGCGGGCTTCAGCCCCTTTCTCTTCTGAGACGAACGTGTCTGTCGTCACCCAGTCAGGCAAGTTCTATACTTTTGATTTGAAATTTGCAGAGAAGCCGTCCCACCTTTCATATGTCGTTGATCCTACAGCCAAGACGGAGGAAAAGCGCATTGCCCTGCTTGATAATAAGGAACTTAATAGTGTGCAGCGTGAGAGTCTGCGTAAAAAGGTGAATGCATGTTTCCCATCCTTGAACAAATTGCATAAGGATTATGCCGGCATTCGCTTTTCCATCACGAATGTCATTATTGACAAGGATATTCTTTTCTTCAAATTCCGTATTGTCAATTACAGCAATATAGACTATGTCCCTGATTTCGTGCGTTTCTATATCCAGGACTCCAAATTCCGGAAAAAGACGGCCATCCAACAGATCGAGCAGATCCCTTTGTTTTTCTTTGATTATCCGGAACGGATCGGAGCGCATGAGACAAAAGACTTCACAGCCGCACTGAACAAGTTTACAATTCCAGACAAGAAAAAGCTGGTTATTGAGATGCAGGAACGTGAGGGCGGCCGTCATTTCCTCTATAAACTTGATAACAAGCCTATAATTTCGGCTGAGATACTTAATCCTAAAAGAAAATCAGGTATTGAGAAGATGGATCTTCCGGTACGGGATAACCCTTGACTTCACAGATGGTAAAGCTGCTTGTCATATTGATGCTACTATCAGGTCACGTTCCGGTATCCCTGCTTGAGGAACTGGCGATAAAGTCCAGGACTCTTGCGCCCATAGCTGAGGTCGCGGACCTCTATTTATCTGCGGGTATGCTGGGTTATCTGCCTTTGCGCATGCCCGTTCCTGGTGGCAGGGTATCCTCTTCCTATGGCTATCGTAAAGATCCTCTTACCGGAAAGGGCAGATTCCATGCCGGCATTGACTATGCTTGTGAGCTAGCCACGGCGGTTCATGCTTCAGCTGCTGGTACTGTCTGTTTTGTCGGGTACCGTGGTGGGTATGGAAAATGTGTGAAGGTCAAGCATCGCTACGGTTTCAGCAGTATTTATGCGCATTTATCGGGATATTACGTCAGAACTGGAGAGAGTATTCCTGCCGGTAAGATAATCGGTTTTGTCGGTACTACCGGCCGAAGTACGGGGTATCATCTGCATTATGAGGTGAGAAAAGACAATCGTGTTATCAAACCACTATTTATATATTGAGAATGGAACGGATAGAACAAGAGAAAGAGTATATAATGTTGTTAAGTATTGCGCGTTATGGTTATGCTGCCATTCCCCAAGACTATAAATTCCTGTCTCGTCATGCCATGCTGAACATATACTATGAGATATTGAAAAGTTATACGTCAGGAATGAGTATCGAACATTTGGATAAGGCCGTAAAGCGGCATGCTGCCCTTCAGATAGGCAGGATGGATGATATTGACGCATTGTGTGCATATAGGAAGGCCAAGGGGAACAAGGAAACCAAAAGGTTGCTTGGCAACAACATCTATTATTGGAAAGTATTGTTGAACGAGATAAAGAAAAGAAAGCCATGAACACTATACGCCAGATTGAAAGGATGGAGAAGCTTCACAGTCTGATACTCCGTGAGATTACGGGTGATTCCCTTGATTTGTCCGTCAAGTTGGGGGTGTCCCGGCGGATGGTCAACTACTATCTTCAGGAGTTCCGGGACTATGGTGCCCGGATAGCGTACTCACCGGTTCGCAAAACCTATTATTATTTGAATGATTTCAAAATAATCTTTAAATTTGAGATAAAGGTTTCCTGCTGAGTATTAGGAAATACGAAATGATATTGCATACGTCATCTACTATATTTGTATAATAAATTAAATTCAAATGCTTATGAGAAAGTTAAGAATTATTTATGCTTTGTTCGCTCTGTTGGCTGTCAGCTGTGGCCGTGACGAGCTGGTTGAAAATGAGGTACAACGTCCGGTTGTGCCTGGTAAACAGTCCTCGGTTATTATTGAAGGTGAGGATGGTGACGGGCAGGGTGTCACGACCCGTGCCGGTAGCCGGGTGGAGTTCACTGGCGGTTATGCTACCGGTGCCGGTTTGTATGATGGTGAAGCTACTGCCTCTGTTGCGGCAGTAGCATATTCAGGCTATCAGCTTGCCAGTTTTACCGGAGGGCCGGTGGGTGGCAATACTAATCAATTCACTGGGTCTAATAGTTATAGTTTTAGAATTCAGCATGAAGATTGGAAATTTACAGTCTCATTCAAGAAAGAGTACACTGTAACCGTATCTGCAGGTACTGGTGGCACAGTGTCTGGCGGTGGCAAAGTCCTGGATGGTTCCAGTTGCACGGTTACTGCAAGGGCCAATTCAGGATATTCGTTTGATGGTTGGTATGAGGGCAGTAGTAAGGTCAGTTCTTCAGCAAGCTATACTTTCACGGTTAGTTCTAACAGAACTCTCTGCTTTCATTTGACTTGATAAATTACTTTTCATATCAATGGCTTTTGTCTCTAAAAAGCAACGACAAAATCTTATATTTTTTTTATGATGCAAATCTACATACATTTTTCTATTTTCTAAAAAATCCTTTAGCATATTACAATATATTAACTTTTAGAGGGTCTGATATTTGTTGAATCTTATATCTGTTTGTTATTGGGGCGTTCCCGTTCCAGTCGGGTTTTCCGGCTCAAACATATTCGTTACACTCATACTCGCCTGCTATCCCTAACGCGACCTGAGTCAGGTAAATAAGAATGCTTTTTGATATAGGGATACGCGTAGGGATAAATATAATACGTTGATAATCAGAAAAATAGCTTAAAAATAGTGAGCTGAAAATTTGGCTATATCATTGAAAATCACTATATTTGTAGTGTAATCAATGAGAGATTACATGTATTTGATAAACTTAAAACTGCTTTAGCTGGCAGGGTAAACAACAGCAAACAAATTATGGAAAAATTGTCTAGTAAAGGATTCTTTGTGCTAAAATCTATTGTCGGAAAAATGGATGCTGATGGCTACATGCCATTGGTGGCAGAAAAGGTGGGGGAGGGCTTTTGGGCAGATATTCATTTGATGCAGTTGTCACTTGCTCACTATGGGAATGTAATGGCGATTTAATGGCTGACCCGGAAATGATGTTCTTTTCAATGAGGAATATTCAGTGGCAATTCCCTTTTATTATAAGAATGATTACGTCAGATGGAACAATTTAGCATTAGTTTGACTCAAAAACAATACCATGTTGAGATGCAGAAGGAGCATGTCGCTTTTGCTGAGATATGGTTAAACAATATACAATCACAATATGAATTGGAATAGATAATATATATAGGGCTTTTGCCCTATATGTGTAATTTATTATTGTTAAGTTTACGAGTTGAAGAATGATTTTTTTAACTAAGTAGAAATGAATAAAAAAGGAAGCGGGAAAAACCCGCTCCCTCCAAAAAATTATTTTTCAACCCTGCCAAGATAAACGTTTTGAACGTCTCCATAATAGTTTATATTGGTGATGTTGTATATTATTGCCGGGGTTGTTTTCTGATATTTTTTGGTAATATAATTTGATAATAAATTTGAAATAACCCCAGCTGCTATAGTTAATAGTAGTGGTGTCATATTTTTATCAATATTTAATTTGACAATAATCGTACTTGGAAGGATTTGAACCTACATATCCATTTCAGATGGAGCTTATCCATTCAGCCACAAGTACAACAACGATGCAAAAATAATAATTTTAAAATAAAATTTATAGTGTATGGCAAAGATTTATGTAGCAAGTAGTTGGAGAAACTCATATCAACAGAATGTTGTATCTTTTCTCAGAAATAAAGGTCACGAAGTATATGACTTTAGGAATCCCCCTCATGGCAATGGTGGTTTTCAATGGTCTGATATAGATCCTAATTGGCAGCAATGGACAACAGAACAATACAGAGAAGCTCTCAATCATCCGATTGCACAAAAAGGATTTAATTCTGATTTCAATGGTATGCAATGGGCTGATGTGTGCGTAATGGTTCTTCCTTGTGGTCGGTCAGCCAATACAGAAGCCGGATGGATGAAAGGTGCAGGCAAAAAAGTGATGGTTTATTCTCCGGAAAAAGAAGAACCAGAACTTATGTATAAGATATACGATTTTGTGAGTGATAGCATATTTCGTATCAATGATGAGATAATTGGAGTATAACAAATCAAATATGAATATAGAATTAATACAGAAAAGAGTTGAGAATTGCTTCTCGTTTTCTCATGCGGTAAACCATATAGAGGTTTATGAGAAAAATAGTCGATTTTATATCGAACTGGATGCGACGTGTCTTATTGAATTAAAGAAAATAGCTGCAGAGTTCGGAGATGACAATATAGTAATATTGCCGGGTAATAATACTATAAAGCTATATATAGATTCTCTGGAGAAACAGCTCAAATCGGACAAGAAAAGAAAGAAATGAACTGTAATAAGAAAAGGTTTACATTAAGATTGACTGATGAGGAGTTTCGGGAACTTTCTAGAATTAAAGGGTTGATAGGAATAACAACTACGACTAAGGCGATACGATATATTATTAATCATTTTGCAGAATTGAATAACCGCTATATTGAGGAAATCAATAAAAACGCAGCGCTGAAAGAGAAGTATAAGAAACAGGATCGTTGTATCGAGAGCCTATTAAAATCAATAAGCTCTCTAAAAGAACTGGATGATTTGAAAGTTGTGCTTCCGGAAAAAAGACCGGGAAAAAAATGAATATGGGGAATCATATTATAGACTTGTTTTCCTATGATAAATATATTGTTAGCTTTTCGGGTGGGAAGGACAGCACAGCTACTTTCTTGTATCTCCTTGACCATGGAGTGCCCACTGGTCGAATAGAGTTATGGCATCAAGAAATAGACGGTCGAGAAAAGACTTTTTTTGATTGGGAAATAACGCCGGATTATTGCTGGCGTTTTGCTGAAGCTTTTGTCGTAGCTATTTATTTCCAGTGGAAAGAGGGAGGATTCTACCGGGAACTGATGATAAAAAATAGTCTCACAGCTCCTAATTACTTTGAGCTGCCAGGTGGTGGAATAGATAGAACTGGTGGCCAACGTGGGAAGTTGGCTACCAGGTGTAAATTTCCACAATGCTCTCCAGATTTAAAAGTAAGGTGATGCTCCAGCTATCTGAAAATTGATGTTTGTTCATCGGCCATCATCAATCAGCAGCGCTTCCGGGGCATTCGCACATTAGTATTATCCGGTGAAAGGGGAGAGGAGTCTGCAGCGAGGGCCAAATATAATATATTTGAGCCGGATCGAGCGGTTCTACGCAATGGAAGACAATTTACAGGCATGTCGATAGATTCCGTCCTATCCGGGATTGGAAAGAACAACAAGTGTGGGACATTATAAAGCGATACCGGATAGGAGTACATCCATGTTATTACATGGGTTGGGGAAGATGTTCCTGCAAATTTTGTATCTTTGGCAACAAGAATCAGTTTGCCAGTGCTGCAAGTGTCAGCCCGGAACAGATAGGTAGAATAATAAAGCTGGAGAGGGATTTTGGATATACCTTAAAAAGAAATCTAAGCTTACCGGAGTTAATAGCAATGGGATGTACGTACAAGAATATCACTCCGGATTTGCAGCGCCTCGCAACATCTTACAATTATGATCAAGCAATTATTCTACCGGTGGCTGAAGAATGGACATTACCAGCTGGAGCGTTCGGAGAAAACTGTAGGGCAATTTAATATAAAATAGGCGAGTATAATGAAAGTAAAGTATGGAGTTTATTGTAAAGCTGGAAATTCAGATCCAAAACTGATAGTGTCCTATGGGGAACAGCATATACCGGTTCGAACAAGACGGAAATATGCCGGAAGAAAAGCTAAAATTAAGGCTATAGAACAGCTCACTGGCAATGTAATGGATACTCATTTATCTACAAGTGAAGTAAATGCTTATATTGGAAAGCATTTCTTTGGCACTTCTCGATGGGCAGAGTATCACCGGTTATTTGAACTTTTTGCTAATGAGGTAGAACAAGTTCCGGAACAAGTAGAATTGAAGTTTTATGTGATAATTGAGTTTGATGCATCTATGTGTAATCCGGATGATGAAAGACTTGTTTACATGATAACTAGATTATTAGTGAATGACCCTATAGATGAATACAAAGGCCTGCAAAATCCTATCATATCTTTCTCCATCCAGGCAATCGATAACAAATAGGGAGAAGCATGAGACGTCAAATCGAATGATAAATAAATCAATATATTATAATTTGACGTCTTTCTTTCCCTATTTGTTTCCCACTTGACTTAAAAAAAAATCAATAGTCCCATATGATTGATATGGATAGGAGTAGGGATGTTTGGACTAAGGAAATTGAATGTCAAAATCTTCTTCAAGCTTTGTTTTGACAACTCTAGCAATAGGCAATTCATAAGCTACAGGATCTGTGCCTATGTATTTAATAGCATTATGAAGTTTCTCAATAACAGCAGTGGGCATTTCTTTTATTTGTTCCATAAGGAAAGGGTATTCCATTGGATATATGCAAAGTAATTGTTCCTCTAGGTAATCTAAATATTCAGGTAGCAATTTTGTTTGTCTTATTAATGATACCTCATCAATAATTTTAAAGGTAACTCCAAGCAAACGACCACCGGATCCTGAGGCTGATTTTTGGGTTTCTACTTTCACATAAAAAGGTATTAATCTTTTGTTATAAAGAGATAAAATTTCAGTTTCAATAGGTCTGATAATGCGATATAAGAACTGAGGATTAGACAAGGTGGAGCCTAAATCTTTTTTTAATATCTCCATTGATATAGTATTCTCATATCCGCGACATAAATATGAGTATATGACTTTTCCTGATGATTTTAAGTGTTGAGCTAATAGGTTTTCTATAAATCGGTTCCAAATTTCTACTTTGTTGTCAAAATGCTTGAGATAGTGTTTGAGTGCTATTGTATTATGCTCTATCATGATTCCAGAATCAGTGGCATCTACATCTACGACTAAAGGATATGAGGAAAAAAAATCATTCTCTGTGTAAATGGTGACAAATGTCTGTGCATAACAGTAGAAAGCTTCTCTCATCTGTTTTTTTGCTTCGATTAAAGATGTACAATGAAGAAATAGAAGAATTTCTTTCCAACTTATATTGGTCTTTATGGTTTTACGATTCAATTCATTTTCATAGTTGACCTGAGAGTAGACATATTTGTCCAATAAATGGTGCAGTTGGATAATATCGTAATTTTCAAATTTCATAATTAGTGAACTTTATAAAAAACTTTTATAGGAGATGGAAAATATCTTTGGAGAACGGCGGCAAAAACTTCTGTAAAATAAGTTTCTATGGCTGTATAACACTCTTTAGAGGTTTGAAATGTAATGAGATTTTCCTCTTCTTCCTCTGTGTATGAATAAAAATATAGTTGTTTAAAGAGAGCTTTAACTTCCTTACTTGTATTCGGACTCTCGTCTATGTGCTTTAAACATTCATTCCAGTAGCTAATACCGGCTACTGTATCCTTCTCTTCTTTTTCAAATAGAGGTGCGGAGGTTATAGACGATGCGTTTTTCTTTTTCTGTTTGGCAGATATTCCATACTTATCAAGAATGAAAATCAAATAGGCTGTTTTATTGCGAATTTCGTTCTTGTCAGAATTCTCAAATTTATTTAATCTCATCCAAATCCTAATAATTTGTTCTGCATCAAATAGCCTTATTTGTTCTAATACATTTATTCGATATTTAGGTAGATTATTAGTGAGAAATTTATCTATTTCCCTATAGGCCTTGTTCGCTTCTATCTTACGTTTATCCTCTCTATTTTCATTATGAATGGTACATTCCCATTTAATTATCTTGGTACATTTCCCTACTACTTGTCTTACTTCTTCAAATGTAAAGTAGCGAGGACATAATTTATTATCGTAAAGTTCCTTTATTTCTTTTTGTGCAGGTATAATTATCTGTAATTTGATATTACTATTTTGATATTTTACTCCGAATTTATTTTTAATCCATTCGGGCGTAAGGTCAAACTTATATCCAGAACTTGGCTGATCATGTAAACAAGTTAACCAATAAAATTCATGGGTATATGCTCCCTTGAATTTATTTGACAGACCAAAGTCTATCAATGTGTTGGGAGTATTGGAAGCTATTATGTATTTCTGCAATACCATTGGGTCAACATTTACATGTAATCCTGTGTCATCTAATTCTGCAAACGTTAGCAAACTATATAATTCGAACCCACCTTTTGTTGAAATGCCTTTTCGTGCATTCATCATATAAAGACATGTATTCTCGAGATCTTTTTTCCAATGCTTAGTAGGATACCAATTTCTTAAAGTTTGGATATCAATATCGACAGTTAGTATTCTGCGATTCTGAATATAGTCTTCCAAATTATACGAATACTCTTGGATATATCTTTCAACAATCATTTGACTCCTGCTTAAAATTAGGGTCGAAGGAAAATCTGGAGCCGAATTATTCCTTTTAATCAAAGCATCTTTTTCTTTTTTCCCAGTTTTAGAAGTATTCATATTATTTATTTTGAGACAAATATATGACTTTGTTTTTTTTCATGCAAGTAAAAGTGCATGAAAAACATAAAATGACGTGAGCGTATATTTCAACCATCATTGTAGAATTTATCAATTTGTTAAATAGAGTTTTAAAATATCGAAATGCAATTTATATGTGTTAACGTTCTAAAAAATAGAGTAAGCTGAAAAATAAATGAACATCTATAAAAAAGACTTTCCCAAAAGCGTGAGCGTAGTTCCCCAAAAGCGTGAGCGTAGTTCCCCAAAAGCGTGAACGTAAGTTCCCCAAAAGCGTGAGCGTTCCCCAAAAGCGTGAGCGTAAGTTCCCCAAAAGCGTGAGCGTTCCCCAAAAGCGTGAGCGTAAATTTGTAATTGCCTATAAATCAATCAATTTTCAAAAATACTATTTTTCTCTAGCTTTAGCTAAAGAATATTCTAAACTCATTGCTGCTAAAGAAATAACAAAATCAATCGAAAAAAACTCCAAAAATTAAATCGTCACTACAAAAAAATGAACCAAGTAGTAAATATACAACAAATAGGGAAAAATAAATCGAAAATTCACCTCTGTATTTTAAATCCGTTTTAAGAAGATTTCTTTTGTTTGATGAACATTACCTCGGAATTTGATAAAAGTTTCAAAATTGAGCCAGAAAACAAGCCGGTAGAGTGTGTTTTGAAAGCTGGCACCATTCGCATTTTTGAGTTCATGATGTTCTTCTGTCGAAAGCTTCTTTATTCGTGCGCATGCACATGCTAATGCTTGCTGCCTTTAATATAAATATTTTTCCCTAATGGTATTTGCTTTCTTCAAGGGAAATGAAACGAAGTGTAATGTGATTAGCAAGAAGAGTTCACGCAAATTGTGAACTTAATAACGCAAAGCGCTATATATCATATAGTTATAAAATACATAATATTTTTTAAGTGGAATTTTAGTAGAACTTATATATTTAATATCTTAATTTAAAATGATTTACAAGGTGGAATATTAAAAATATTCTAATTTATAAATATCATATAATCAGCATATTAAATTTTTATATATTGTTTTTTGGTGGAAAATAGGTGGAATTATTAATATTAATTATCTTTGTTGCAATAAAATAGATAATTAAATGGCAGAGGAATATAAAAGTATAAAGATTAAAGAGGATGTAAAAAATAGACTGGATAGATATAAAAAGAGATGCAGTTATTCAGACTGTCTGGATGAGATGCTTGGGTATTTTGAGACGACTGGTGTGGAGCCACGTCTTGGTCAAACACCCCCAATTGCAACTTTTGTTTCTACCATGAAGTCTGGAAATGCTGTTTTATTGAAGAGAATGGATGATCTGATAAAGATTCTACGTAATATTGAGATTAATAAGATTGATCCCATATTACATGGGGTTGAGGATGGATTTTCTTCAAATAGCAGTAATACTCCAGAAGTAGGGTTAAGTGTTTCTGAGGAGGAATTATATCAGGTAATACAAATGAATGAGAAACTGAAATCAGATTTGCGAAACAAAGATATACTTATACAAAAACTTCGATCAGATGCTATTGAAAATAATGTTATTCAGGATATTATATCTGATATTGAAGAATTATTATCTGACAGAATTCTGTCAGATAATAAAGACGGCTTTTTTCTATTGTCTCGCGAGCATAGGGATCAACTAATAAGAAAAATTAGAACATATATCAATGTATAGCAAATTGCATCGCCCAGAAAAAAACGAGTTGGGAGTGTCAGTTAATGCAGGCAGTTGTGTTAAATTGGCTCATTACTTGGATAAGGAATCTGGTAGTGGAAAATTCTTTTTTTCGCAAAATCAGGATAGTGTGCCTTTAATCGAAGTAATACAAAAAATAGACAACAATAAGAAAACACTTAAAAACAATCAAGATAAATTCTACATGTTATCCTACAATCCTTCACAAAGAGAAATTGCCCATTTGATTAAAGAGGTGACAGGAAAAGATAACGTGGTAGCTCTTTCTTCATTGACGGATAAGGAGATTGAAAAAGTTGTCTCTGAATTCCAAGATTACGTAAGGGACTGTATGGATATATATGCTAGGAATTTTAATAGAAATAAGGATTTGTCAAGTGAAGATCTTCTCTGGTTTGGAAGAGTGGAAACTGAACGGCATTATACATATCTTGATGAAGAGGTTAAGGATGGCTTAAGAAGTAAGGGAGACTTGAAAGAAGGATTGCAGCTTCATGCTCATGTTATAGTTTCCAGGATGGACGTTACTCAGACCATATCATTGTCGCCTCTGGCTAAAAGTATGGGAAATGTTAATGTTCTTAATGGGAAAGCTGTGAAAAATGGTTTCAGCATGAAAGGGTGGCAGGTGGACTGCTTTCTGCATTTCGGTAATAAATATGGATATATAGCAAATGCAGATGAACGTTTTTACTATCACGATAGCAGTTATTCCAGCTATAAAAATAAGATTCAGAATAAGATTATACATGAGGTAATGGAGGATATGAAAGAGGAGAGGCAATTTATGACTGGTGCAAGAAATATTACTCTAATTCTTCATCCAACAAAGAAATCTGTCAAGTTGTATTTAAAGCAAAAAATTAAAAATATTTTATTGGAAAATGAGTCAGTGATATGAGTTTGATTTTTATTGAATGTTTGTTTCTTTCTGCATGTTTGATTTTTCTTATAGGCATTAATCCGTTTGTAAGAAAATGGAAAAATCTTGTATTGTATGCTTGTGGAGGTTTTTTTCTTACTTTGATAGTTTCGTACGTATTTCTCTATTTTTTTGAGGTTCAATTATCCTTTTATTTGATTGCTGTTTTTTCATTATTTTTTATTGCCAAATATTTGCTCAATGAATTTGGTGCCGAGAAAGCTAAGCCTAGAAAAGACGAAGATACATTTATTCTTGGCAGCGAAAGTGGTCAGCTTGAATTCTATTATCCACGTGATAATTTCATGGTTTTGGGGGGTGCCGGTTCCGGTAAGACTGCCTCGATAGGTAAGCCTATTCTTGAACAGTATATACGTTATGGATGGGCAGGATTCATCTATGATTATAAAGATTATGATTATACGAAGACAGCTTGGAACCTGGTGCAGAAGTATAAATATCCTTATAAGTTCTATTATATAAGTTTCACGGATATGTCACGTACATATAGGTTTAATATTCTTAATAAAAATGTGATTCGTAATGAAACGATGCTCTTCCAGGCGATGACAGACTTCTTTAATGCAATGAAACCAGAGAAAGGCAATACCGATGAATGGTTTCAGGCAGCACTTGGACTACTTTGTGGTGTGGCGGTGAGATTCTATAAATTTCAGGGTGATTACGAGAAGTATTGCACACTTCCGCATATTCTCAATTTCATCCTGATGGCCACACCGGAACAATTGACGCGTTTTCTGGAGGGGGATATGATGTCTAAGATGAAAGCTGGTGCGTTTCTTGGCTCCAAGGGCAGTGAACGTACCCAAAGTTCTGTGATATTTTCCATCAATAACTATATCAGTAATTTAGCTACTAACAAGAACGTATGTTATGTCCTTTCTGGTAATGATTTTATCTATGACTTGATAGTTCCGGAAGATCCGAAGCTCTTTGCTGTTTCAAATAACTTTGCGATTGAGAGTATGATTTCTCCTATTGTAGCGATGTTAGTTCCCCTTGCTGCACGTCGGATTGAGTTTGGTAATCGTGTGAAATTCGCATTTGTTCTTGATGAAATGACTACCGTTAAAGTGAATGACTTCCAATCTTTGCCATCGGTTTTGAGAGAATATGGCGTTTCATTTCTTGTATTGACACAATCCGGTACGAAATTCGATAAATTGTATGGTAAGGAGGATAGGGTTTCCATTATGGCCAATTTTGCTAATTTATTCCTGGGGAAAACAAAAGATGTGGAAGCATTGAAGTATTATCCCTTGTTTTTTGGAAAGGAGGAGAAGGAAAAAAAAAGTATTTCTGCGGGGTCCAGTTCCGGTCGATACAATAGTAGTGTTACCAGGAGCAAACAGAAAGAGGAAATCTATGATAGCAATAAATTTGCTGAATTGCAGAAAGGGGAATTTATACTTTCTGCAGGGGAGTCTAATGTAAGCCGAATAAAAACACGGTTTGAAAAGTTTTCACTGGATGAAAAACCACTACCGATAGTGAAGTTAACAACTGATAGGGAGGTGGAACAGAATTATCGACAGATTGGAATTGACTGTGAGAAGCTTTTGAATGAGCTTTGTCCGCTCCAATGACATACTTCTATTTCCAAATTGACTGTATTTGTTTCATTTTTTGAATATTATTATAATATATTTTGGTAACTATATACTACTTTGCACTAAAAATGCTTGGGCATATAGTTACCAAAATTTATTATCTATCATTCTTCCATCTCAATAATATTTTCAAAATATATCTTCCAGTCTGATTCTGAATAGGCCATACTTGTCCCTGCAGGAACATAAAGCGTAGCCCCTGTGAGCTACTCACGCCTAAAGGCATAAGCTTCGGAGACTGTTGTCTCTTCTCTTTTCCTGCTTCTTCCTGCCACGGCTTTTTAGGACATGGGGTCGGTCATCCACCGTTGGGCAGTCCACAGGCTTGACATCCCCTCGCTCCGAGGGTAGGGCTTTCAAGCCGAATTCCTTGATGTTGCAAGCTGCATTGAAGTCCCGGTCGTGGCGCGTGCCACATTCCGGGCAAGTCCAACTGCGCTCGCTCAGTTTCAATCCTTTATACACATAGCCGCATTTGCAGCAGGTCTTTGAACTTGGGGCAAAGCGGTCTATCTTTATGAGGTTCACTCCATACCACCGGCACTTGTATTCAAGCAGCGTCAGGAACATCCCGAAAGATGCGTCCCCGATTGCTTGCGCCAGGTGATGGTTGCACTGCATCCCCTTCACGTTCAGGTCCTCCATGCAGATGGTACGCACTTGGCTGTCGTGTGTGAGTGCATGGGTGATCTTGTGGAGGTTGTCTCTGCGGCAGTTGGCGATGTGCTCCTGCAGCCGGGCCACGCGGATGCGAGCCTTGTTGCGGTTAGATGAGCCTTTCCGTTTCCGGCTCAAACGCTTTTGCAACACTTTCAAACGGTCAAGGCTTCCCGACAAGTTCTTCGGATTGCCGAATGTGCGTCCGTCAGAACATACGGCAAGCGACTTGATGCCCAAGTCGATGCCGATGGCTGTGTCGTGCACGGGTTCGGAAGTCTTCTGTTCCTGGATAGCAGTATCTACTAGAATGAATGCAAAGTACCTGCCCGAAGGGGTCATGCTGACGGTGACGGTTTTCACCGTTCCCTTGAACCCTCTGTGCAGCACGGCAGGTATGTCCTTGGCCTTAGGGATAGTGATTGTTTCTTCGGCGAAGTTCACGTTGCAATGCTGAGGGCACTGGAAGCTTTGTCTGTTCTTGCGGCTCTTGAATCGCGGGAATCCTACTGCGTGGGTATCACGGAAGAAATTCTTGTAGGCGATGTCAAGGTTGCGGATGGAATTTAGAAGGGCTTGTGAATTTACTTCCGCCAGCCATTGGTTCTCCTTCTTCAGTTCGTTCACCAACCGGTCCTGCACCTCCTTGTATGCTACGGACCGCTTTTCCTGCCTGTAGGCTTCAATCTTCAAGTTGAGTGCCCAGTTATAGACGAAACGGCAGCAGCCGAAAGTCTTGGCAAACAAAACCTTCTGCTCATCTGTCGGATAGATTCTATATTTGTAGGCTCTCAGCATAGATTATTTACAATTAGATATATTGCAAATATATAATATTATTCTTATATTTGCAAAAATGTAATACACTATTTATTATGACATTATCAAAAAGATACACGTCAAATGCCCATTGTGTGTTCAATTTAGGGTATCACATTGTCTTCTGCCCGAAATACAGAAGAAAGGTGCTGGTAAACGGAGTCGATGAACGATTGAAATCCCTTTTGTCGGCGAAGGCAAATGAATTGGGAATAACTATAGAAAATATGGAAGTTATGCCCGATCATGTTCACCTTTTTATCCGAAGCAAGCCTACCTATGCCGTTCATTTTGTGATCAATCAGTTGAAGGGATATTCATCCGTCTGCCTGCGGAACGAATTTCCATGGTTGCGTAGTCGTTTACCATCCCTCTGGACAAGATCCTATTTTGTAGAGTCCGTTGGTCATATATCGGAAGAAACAGTAAGAAAATATATTGAAGACCAAAAGAAAGTCTGAAAGAAACGCTATCATCCCCTGCCTGAAGACAAGGGAATTCCCGCTTAAATATTAAAGATTTTTGTCCAAATTTGATTTTTTGTATTTGATAAATGTCGTAATTAAATAAAAAATATCACGCATAATGACTTTTTCTTTTTTCTAAATTTCTTCAAATGACAAATTATTGTTACCTTTGTATTGTAAGGTAGTTAATGGTTGCGCTTATAAAGTCCTTGGAAAGGATTTATGTATAAAAGAGGTAGATGTTTACTCTGTTCTTGCCTGGATTATCAGCATCACTGATATGAAATAACAGAAAAAAATATACAATGGCTAAGCGGACGGACAGGCAGGGCAATAGTATAGATTCCCAATCCTCCTCTTTATAATACATTGCGTATAAGATTTATTAACCGTCTGGTCTGGGAATCTACAGAGATTGAACTATTCAAGATGGGAAGAATTTGTCTGTGTCTTGTCGTAATGTCTCTATTCTGTGGCGTTTCCAAGGTTGAAGCACAAGTGCAGAATGTTCGTGAGAAACAAGATTCCGTTTCGGTAATAAAACTATCAGAAAATATTAGACCCGAGAATATAAAAAAAGGTCCTATAAACAATGCTCTGGATGTATTGAGTGGTCAGTCTGCCGGTGTGAACGTCACTACTAATGGAACAGACAGACTCGCTATGCTGAATAGTATCCGAGTTCGTGGTACCACCTCCATTATTGGTGGCAATGACCCGTTGGTAATTATTGACGGTGTAACATCAGATATAGCTACGCTATCAACCATATATCCCGCAGATATTGAGAGTTTCACTATTTTGAAGAATGCTACCGAAACGGCAATGTACGGTTCCCGTG
>OLRE01001309.1_pt1 | contig 24914 bp, 25 predicted proteins | sample 1672461 | NCBI WGS metagenome assembly OLRE01 (sample SAMEA3136688, study PRJEB25190) | human gut metagenome | biome: human gut; feature: human-associated habitat; material: faeces | place: Austria | collected 2013
ACTCCAACAACCGCCCGGCCAAGATCTGGCCCCAGCTGGCCCCGGCCAGCCCCCTCAAGCCCGAGATCGTGGCCAAGGGCATCGACTTCATCATCGTGCGTGAGCTCATCGGCGGCGTCTATTTCGGCAAGCACGAGACTTACACGCTGGAAAACGGCGAGAAGCAGGCTGTGGATTCCATGCCATACGCGGAGCACGAGATCGAGCGCATTGGCCGCATCGGCTTCGAGACGGCCATGAAGCGCCGCAGGAAGCTCTGCTGCGTGGATAAGGCCAACGTGCTGGATACCAGCCGCCTCTGGCGTGCGGTCATGCACCGCCTGCAGGCTGAGTACCCCGAGGTGGAGTACAGCGAGATGTTCGTAGACAACTGTGCCATGCAGGTCGTCAAGGATCCCAGTCAGTTCGACGTCATCGTCACCGAGAACATGTTCGGCGACATCATCTCCGACGAGGCCTCCATGATCACCGGCTCCATCGGCATGATCCCCTCGTCCAGTCTGGGCGACGGCACCCGGGGCCTGTATGAGCCTATCCACGGCTCTGCCCCCGACATCGCGGGCAAGGACATTGTCAACCCCACTGCCTGCATCCTCTCCGCCGCTATGATGCTGCGGTACTCCTTCGGTATGGCTGAGGAGGCTGACGCCATTGAGAACGCGGTGAATAAGGTTCTGGACAAGGGCCTGCGTACCGCCGACAACATGAGCGAGGGCTGCACCTGCCTCGGCTGCACCGCCATGGGTGATGCTATCCTCGCGGAGATTTGAGTTTACCGGAAAGTAATAGGATAAAGTGGTAATACCCCGCCGCTGTTCACTGTTTGGTGAATGGCGGCTTTTTATATGTCTTGTGCTTTGTCGAAATTTATGTTATGCTGTAACCAATGTCAGTGATGACAGGAAAAAGGCGCTGTGTCCAAAACGCAGGCGGCTGACTCCTTACCGGCACCTAAGCGCCGGGTAAGGCAGTTTTTCTTGAAGTTGCCACTCCCCGAGTGCTCAAGGGCAGGAAGGGGGTGTGGACCATGACGTTCTCCGATGTTGCAATATTACTGACGCTTCTTGGCGGAGCAATTTTTGTTACATTCCAGATCACATGGACGATCGCACATGAGAACCATGACGATAAAAAACGCAAGAAAAAATGACCGCCTCAGAGTTCCAAGCCGAGCGGTCATTTTCTCTTGACTGATCTGGTAAGGAGCTAGTCGTTTGCAGACACAGCGCCTTTCTAATTGTAGTATAGTCAAATTTCTTTGGGTTGTCAAGCATAGAGAACGAGCCATCAGAATGAATACAATGTCAGCAAATTCCGCTTTTCGCCTTAAAGTGTGAAATAGATTCATTTGACAAATCAATTTATGTAAACTATACTAAATCCTGTCTTTCACAATAAAAATAGCCCGTGTGCCGGGATGGATAAACAGAGATAGGATGGGAAAAACGATATGCTGACACTGGATAAGATCTACCACGCCGCCTTTGTCCTCAAGGACGTAGCCCGCAAGACCGACCTCATCGAGGCACCCCGGCTCTCCAGGGACTGCCAGCTCTACCTCAAGACCGAGAACCTGCAGGTGACCGGCAGCTTCAAGGTGCGCGGCGCTTATTATAAGATCAGCCAGCTCTCCAAGGAGGAGAGCGACAAGGGCGTCATCGCCTGCTCGGCGGGCAACCACGCACAGGGCGTGGCGCTGGCCGCTACCCGCCGCGGCATCAAGAGCATCGTCTGTATGCCGGACGGCGCGCCCATCATGAAGGTGGAGAACACCAAGAACCTCGGTGCGGAGGTCTGCCTCGTACCCGGCACCTACGACGACGCCCACGACAAGGCCGTGGAGCTGCAGGAAGAGACGGGCATGACCTTCATCCACCCCTACGACGACGAGCAGGTCATCGCCGGTCAGGGTACCATCGGCCTCGAAATTCTCGACCAGCTGCCCGATGTGGACGCTGTCATCGTGCCTGTGGGCGGCGGCGGACTCATCTCCGGCGTGGCCTTCGCCATCAAGAGCCTGAAGCCCGACGTCAAGGTCTACGGCGTGCAGGCCGAGGGCGCACCCAGCATGTATCGCTCTCTCCATGAGCACAAATACCAGACCCTCTCTGCCGTCTCCACCTTCGCAGACGGCATTCAGGTCAAGACTCCCGGTGAGCTGACCTACAAGCTCTGCGAGGAGTATGTAGACGACATCGTCACTGTTACCGAGGACGAGACCGCAGCGGCCATCCTCTCCCTGATGGAGAACCAGAAGCTGGTGGCCGAGGGTGCAGGCGCAGTGCCTGTGGCGGCGGCGCTCTTCCATAAGCTGCCCATCGAGGGCAAGAAGGTCGTCTGCCTCGTCTCCGGCGGCAACATCGACGTGAACATCCTCAACCGCGTCATCACCCGCGGCCTCGTCATGAGCGGCCGCAAAGCCAACCTGACCATCGCGCTGGAAGACAAGCCCGGCCAGCTGCAGCAGGTGGCCGACATCGTCTCCCGCTGCGGCAGCAATGTGGTGTCCGTCCTCCACGACGGCTCCGACCCCAATATGCCCATCTCCAGCTGCTTCCTCAAGCTGACCCTCGAGACCCGCGACAACGCCCAGATCGAGCAGATCCGGCAGGAGCTCACCAAGGCAGGCTTCCAGCTGGTGGCCGAGCGCGTATAACTTTATCAGAAGATGCAGAAACGCCGCCGAACGGGCGGCGTTTCGTTTTGTCAGCCGATGATCTCGTACTGGAAATATTCGCACTTGAGCTTGCTGCCTACGTCGATTTCCGGCGGCAGGAGCGCCAGTGCCACCGGGTTCAGCTCGTCGCTCTCGATGTCGGTGCGGCGCAGATTGACGTAATCGCCGTCAAAGCTCACGACTTCGTAATACCAAGGCCCCATACTGTTTCCTCCCGTGGTTCATTCCTGTGTGTTCTCTTTTTCCTGCTTCCGCCAGTGGTAGTACGGCCCGAGGATGCAGACGGCGGCGAGTATCATCACCGCGAGGATGATGCTGGTGACGGTCTGGTCGTCGGAGAAAAAGTAGAACAGCAGCTGTCCGCCGCCCACGATGAGCTCCAGCACACCCAGAAGCCTCTGCCAGAGGCGGCGTTCCTCGACGCTGGCAGATTTCAGCCGCTTGCCCAGTATGCCGGGCAGCTCGAGGCGGAGGATGTCCGCCGCGCCCCATACCAGAAAAAGGATGCCGAGAATGATATGGTCCATAAGCCGCGCTCCTTTCTGCGTCACGCGCTGAACAGGAAAACTTTTACAGTGCAAGTATATCATATCGGTGAGACCCCGGCAAGGACGGGATTTGGAGTGGGCTGAAGGGCGATTGAGTTTGGTGCCATAACGATTTTCTGTTTAGCTTAGATGGTCAATGGCATACTGTGCTTCGGAGGCTGTGAATTGCTCTCCATATTCAGAAGTTAACTGGTCATAAACGGCGCTCTTAGACATGGACATATTGTAGTAATACTGTTTTGCCTTTTCCAGTGCATTTGCATTCCAGTCTACGCCCGTCATATGGTCAATGGTATACTGTGCAGTATCGGCAGAGAAACCTTCGCCATAAGAGGAAGTTAGTTGGTCATAAACGCCTTTTTTCGACATATGGAGATTTTTAGCATATGACAAAGTACAGTTTACAAGGGACTACACAGGGTAACGGTCTGACGGGCGCTGATATGCCCGTCAGATTTTCCATGTGATGTTTAAGCTGTCGCTTGTGGCGGCAATGGTGGTAATCATCAAATCCACCACCCGCCGCTTGTCGTCAAAGGATACGTTCTTCCAAGTGTCGAGGTAGCCGGAAATCTGGCTGACCTGTTCCGGGCTGATGGCTTCCACGGTCAACTCCGCCATCTTCGCCAGAAGTTCCTGCTTGCGTCCGTCCAGTTCGGCTATCTTCACATTCACATAGGAGAGCAGCACATTATTTGCGCCTGTCAGCCTGTCCAGCAACTTTTCAATCTCGCTATCCACATGGGCAAGTTCCACTTGCAGGGCGGTGATTTTGGGATTGGCCTTTGCCGCTTTCTTCCTGCCCGTCAGTGTCTTGTAGCTGTCCAGCTTTTTCACCATCTGCCGATACACCACCGCTTCCAGTTCCGCCGTGATGATTTTCCCACAGCCGGGACAGCTTTTGTTGTCCAGCCGTTTCGTACAGCGGAGGTACTGTCTGCCGGAGGGATTGAAGATACTCATAAGGGCGTACCCGCAGTTCCCGCACTTGATTTTCCCCGCCAGCCATGTATGGGTGGCTTTCCGGGCGGACTGGATTTTCATGTTGTTCATCAGCTTCTTGCGGCAGGTCAGCCATATATCCGAGGGGACAATCCCCTCATGGGGCGCAAGCACCAGCATTTGGTCTTTCAGGCTCTGGGCCTTGCCCGGCTTCACATCCCGGCCTTGATAGAGATAACACCCGTTTATGCCCGTGAAGTCGGCGGCGTCATTGACAAGCACCGTCCCCTGGCTCTTGAAAAACTCGTACACATCCAAGTCCGCCTGCACATAGACGGGGTTGCGTAACATCTGCGCCAGCGTGGGGCGCATCAGTTCCTGGCCATTAAATAAAATGCCCTGTTCCGCAAAGTGCCGGGTAATGTCCCCATAGGAAGTTGTCGGCTCGGCGTACATTTCAAACATCAGCCGGATATTTGCCGCTTCCTCCGGCTTCACTACCAGCCGCTTTGTATTGATACCGTCCATCTTGATAGGCTCCGTATGGAAGCCATAGGGGGCTTTCCCGCCCATCTTGAAGCCCCGCTGACTGCGGGAATAGTAAGCGTCCGTCACCCGCTTCTGTATCGTTTCCCGTTCCAACTGTGCGAACACGATACAAATATTCAGCATGGCCCGGCCCATCGGGGTTGAAGTATCAAACTTTTCCGTGGAAGAAACAAACTCCACATTGTACTGCTGGAACAGCTCCATCATGGTTGCGAAATCCAGAATGGAACGGCTGATACGGTCAAGTTTGTAGACAATGACTTTTGCTATCAGGCCCTTTTTAATATCCCGCACCAACTCTTGAAATTTCGGGCGGTCTGTGTTTTTGCCGCTGTATCCTTTATCTGTGTATTCCCTGCAACTACCGCCTTTCAATTCGTATTTGCAAAACTCAATCTGGCTTTCAATGGAAATGCTGTCCTTTTTGTCTACCGATTGTCTTGCATAGATTGCGTCTATCCGATTATTCATATTGTCGCTCCTTTTCTTAAAAAAGAAACGGAGCTGCTGACAGTCTTATTATACCGCCAACAGCCCCGTAAATCAATGATGTGGCTGGAAAAACTTACGCCCCGGCTTCCTCTTTCTGCCGCTTGTCGGCGTACTTGCGGAACACCTCATAAAGCTGCTGTTCCAGTTCCCGGCGTTTGGCCGCTTCCTGCTCCGGTGTAAATACCGGGGAGAGATTTTCCAGCGTGATTTCCTTTCCTTGAAAAGTCACGATTTCTGTTTCCTTTTTGTATCTGATATTCGTTATAAAATCACCTTTCCTTTCCATAGTTCGGTTGCCGCTTCAACTCTGCCAGCACTTCCGGCGGGATACGGTCAACCAGCCGTTGAATGTTGTGTAACTCGCTTTCCAGCTTTGCCCGTTCCATAACGCCTTTCATCTTGTCCTTTTCGCTGGCCTTTGCCCTTGCCTCCAGTTTTTCATTTTCTGCCAAGAGGTCATTTATCGTGACCTTGTATTTCTTCAACTGCCCGGAGAAGTTCTCCATCTGCGGAAACCACTTTTTGAGCATAGAGAGGGCTTCCTCTTTCTTCTTTCCGGCGTTAATTGGATTGATACCGTCCAGCGTGGCTTCAATCGCCCTCGCCTGTTTGGAGAGGGAAACCGCCTGTTTGAAAAGCCGGGTGGGGATATGCTTTCTTCCCGTTTTGCTTGCGCTCTCCCCACGCTCCAAGCTGGGGTACTTCTCCAACATATAGGCGTGAAAATCGTCCTGCCACTTTGTCAGATTGGCCCGGTTGCCTATGATTTCTTTGGCGCACAGGCGGTTGTCTTTCGTCAGCGGAACAAAGGTCAAATGCAGGTGGGGCGTTTTCTCGTCCATGTGTACTATCGCCGACACGATATTTTCCCGGCCTACCCGGTCAATGAGGAAGTCCGCCGCTCTTTTGAAAAACGCCTGTATTTCCTCCGGGGATTTCTTCTTGAAAAACTCCGGGCTGGCGGTTATCAGCGTATCGACAAAGCGTGTACTGTCTTTCCTCGTTCTGCACCCAGACTGTTCAATGCGGCTCTGAATGAAATGGTAGTAGCGCCCCTCCGGCTTGACGATATGGAAATTGTACTTGCTCCGGCTGGTGTCAATGTCCGGGTTGCTGGCGTACTGCTCCTTTTTCCGTTCATGGTGGGCTTCCAGCGGCCCCGCCGGGTGGCCCTTGTGCTTCTCAAATCGCAAAATTGCGTGTTGTGCCATTGAACTCCTTTCCCCATTCCATTCCTTTCCGGCGGGTTTTCCCGCCGAAAATATCTCTGATAGGATTGGAATGGAATCGATATAAATAGATGGTTTTAATCTCTGTATTTCTATATATCGTCCGGTTTCCGTACTCCAAGAGGATTGATTTTCGTACTTGTAGGGTACGGTTTTCATCCCTCCGGCGTACCGCAGCCGGACTTCTTGAAGTCGGTGTTTGGAACCGCTTCATAGGATTTTGGGTAAATGCGGTTGGGTTTTCCACAGCCCTGTTTCTGTATTTCCACCAGCCCCGCATACTGCAACTCCCGCAGGGTATTCACCGCCTTCTGCCGCCCACAGTGGAGCATGGCGACCACCTCGCAGATGGGGTAATACAGGTAAATCCGCCCATATTCGTCCGCCCACCCGTTTTTCCGGGATAACTCCGCCCGCCGCAGGATAAAGGCGTACAGCACCTTCGCTTCGTTGGACAGGGGCTTGAATGATGGGGCTTCAAAAAGGAAATTGGGGAGCCGGGTGAAGCTGATGGCTTTCTCCGGCTGGTGAATGTAAATCGTGTTTGTCATAGCGTGTTTTGTGGACGGTTAGAAGCCCGTTTTCCGGGGTGGGCGATAAAACATACCGCCCGCCCCGGTTTTGGGCTTGCGGAGCCTTGCAAATCAAGGCTTTTCCCCGCCTTAACTGTCCACAGCAGACCTCCTTTTCCGTTCACTTTCTGTTTTCTGCCGCCTGTGTACTCTGGCGGCGCAGTTCGGGCAGTATTTGCCCCGGTTGGATTTTGGCACATAGGGCTTTCCGCAGACCGAGCAGCGTTTCAAAGCACAGTCACGGTAAATCTCCGCTTCCAGCGTCCTATCCAGCGGCAAGACCGCCCAGCGGAACCACTTGCAGCAGACGGAGAATGTAATCATCTGCGGACAGGTGCAGGTGTCGCCATCGTCCAGCGCAAAGCAGTTTCCACCGCCACAGTTGCAGCACTCCCGGCGGATCAGGCTGCTGGCCCGCTTCCTCTGCGCCGGGGTCATGCGGTAGGGGAAGCTGTCCGGCCTGTGTTCCAGCGGTGGCAAATGTTGATAGGGTCTTTCTTTCATGCACTCCCTCCGTTGTTCTTCTTGCTGCCGTTTTCCCCGAAAAGGCTTCCTGCCCCATTCCTGCGGCGTGTTCCGGCGTTGGTACGCTCACCCTCTCTGGTCACGGTGTCCAGAAGCGGGGTCACAGCACACTTCCCCAGCCGGGGTATTCCTTTTCAGACGGTCATTTAGTTTTCAAGAGGCTTGTCCATCGATGAACTATCTCAAGTGTATACTTTTTTGATTGCCTGTGCCGTATATCCAAGAGGTAGGAAATCAGCCCGGAAAACTCGCTATTTCCACGCTCTCGGAATTGTGGTATAATGGGAAAATACAGAACAGTAAATTGAAAGTTGACGCCGATGAAAATAAATGAAAAGAGAGAACATCTATGCTCAATGCAGGAAGCAGGATAGTAAATAATTGGATATATCCTATTGACAACGGCTATGTACTGATTGATACAGGGTATGAAAGAGGATTTGCACATTTCAAAAAGCAACTGGCAAAGATGCAAATAGCCCCTCAACAGATACGATATATTTTTCTGACACACGCTCACGATGACCATGCAGGCTATTTGAATGAAATACTCTCGGAATGCTCTGACATTCAAATCGTTATGAGTGACAAGGCGTTAGAAAGATTATATAAAGGGCAAAACTCTTTTCATGGCGGTTGCACAACCAAGATTGCCTTGCTCTTTTGTTTCTTAATGAAATTTGTTGGCAAGGGCAAGCATTTGTTTCCTCCAATAACGCAAGAATATTCATGTAGATGTATTCAAGTGACCGAACAAAACCGTAAGCAAGTGGAACTTTTATTGCAAGGAAAAATCATTGATACTCCCGGTCACACCGCCGATTCCATATCTCTTTTAACTAATGACGGTTCTCTATTCTGCGGCGACGCTGCTATGAACGGATTGCCAAGTTTACACAGAATAACTATTTGGGCGGAGGATAAAACGGATTTCCTAAAATCTTGGGAAACAATCATCGCACTTAGACCAAATCTAATATATCCGGGACATGGCAAGCCGTTTGGATATGACGACCTTAAAATAAATCTAAAGCGGGCAAAAAATATGGAATTATTACCGATTCACTAACTTCCGATTTATCGAACAGACAAGGAGGGCGAGAAAATGTCTTTATCCATTCAAGAACGCTTGAAAGACCTGCGTGTGCAGCGTGGCTTGACGCTGGAACAGCTTGCAGAGCAGACGAACCTCTCCAAGTCTGCGTTGGGCAGTTATGAAGCGGACGATTTTAAGGACATCAGCCACTATGCTCTTATCAAGCTGGCGAAGTTTTACGGCGTGACCACCGACTATCTGCTGGGGCTGTCTGAAATGAAGCGTCACCCAAACGCTGATCTTGCAGACCTGCGTTTGAGTGACGGAATGATTGACCTGCTGAAAAGCGGGCAGGTGGACAATGCTCTGCTGTGCGAATTGGCGGCGCACCCGGATTTTATCAAGCTGATGGCCGACCTTGAAATCTATGTGAACGGAACGGCGGTGAAGCAGGTACAGAGCGCAAACGCCATTGTGGACGCTATGAGCGCAATGATTATGAAACAGCACAATCCCGGATTGACCGACCCGCAGTTAAGACAGCTTATCGCTGCCCATATTGATGATGACAGCTTTTGCCGTTACATAATCCAGCAGGACATAGACGAGATAGCCGCCGGCCTGCGGGAAGCCCACAGGGAGGATTTTTTCAGCGTCCCGGAGGATAACCCACTGAAAGGATTATTGGAAGCCGCTACCGAAATTACCAACCCAGACAGTGACCCGGAGCAAGCGTTTTTGGCGTTTATCTGCAAACGGCTGCGGCTGAACTTTAAGAAGCTGTCCGGGGAAGAAAAGAAGTGGCTGAAAAAGATTGCACAGAAGTCGGACTTGCTGAAAAAACCAACCCCACAACGGGGACGGAAGTAAGAAAATAAAAAATCGCATTTTGTAGGAGGTATATTATGTCATTGGAAAAAGTTTATGATTATTTCCATAATTATGATAAGCAGACTTATCAGGTTGTAGCTTGTATGGGAAATGAGCCATCGGAGCAGGATATAAAGGATTTTGAAAATCAGTATGGGATAAATCTTCCTGCTGATTTTAGAGAGTTCACTATGTCCCCATTAGGTGGGCTTTATATGGAGGTTCGAGAAGAAATATGGCCACAAGCGAAACAATATGACATAGGTCCATTTTGGTCGTTCTGTCGAGGAATTATAGTCTATGGAATTGCCAATGGAATACCCGATTTTTTGGATATTCGTGAAAAAACGAAAGAACTACACGATGAAGGTTTTACTGATTTTATCCCATTCTTGTCCATTATAGGGAATGGTGATGAAATATTTTGTTTTGACAAGAATAATAACATAGTCCTTCTTGACTACTACACAACAGGAGAAGCTACACCGATTGAGGGGACTTTTTCAGATTGCTTGATGAACCAAATTGCGGAGTTAGAAGAACGGAAAAACAAGAAAATCCGGGGAGAGGATAAAATCAACTAATTCTGATTTGCGAGGAGAATTGTGACTATGATAGAGTTGAATACATTCAAAAAAATATTGGAAGAAAATGAAGAACGCTTGCCATTACTAACGCTTGATGAATTTTTCGATGGAAACACAGAGGAGGATTCCATTGCTCCGAACCAATGGGAATTTGGCCGTCCAACGCTTTCTGAAATACGAAATATGCTACAAAAGATTGAGTTAATGCCTGACATAGCATGGGTGCGTGTTGCTCTCCACGATGATACAGAAATCGTAGAAAACAATGGGAAAGAAGAATTAGTTCTTGCAGGAGATACAATCGTGATTTGCACAACCATTTTGCCTGCGGAATTAGAAAAATTAGTAAATTGCGAATGGCTATGCTCTGATGGAGTAATTACAATAGAGGCATTTGAATTAAATACTTATTCGTGCGTACCACCAATTCCAGATAACTTCGATTGTTTGGAAATCGTGTGGGACTAATCTAAAACTTTCAGTTTATCGGGGGAGATAGCAAAGGCAGCCGAGCCAGTCAACGGTCAAGATGAACGGCGCACAAATGCGCCGCCGTTGACAGCCCCGCCTGCCTTTGCTGATGGGCAATCAAGGCGGGAAAGCCCTAAAATGGCTTCCCGCCCATTTCAATTTTGAGAAAAGAACGACCACTAAAATAAATGAGTGTGGCCACACATATAGTCACGGTGTCTAAAGGTTTGGGACATTTTGTCCCATAGGCTGAGGACGGTGGACGAGGGCTTTCATATACGCCCTGTCTGCTGCTGAAACCAGCCCTTTGTTTCCGGCTTCCCAGCCCCAAACAAAGCCCTGTTTTCCTGCCGCTTCAAATGCCCTTGCCCTCCCCGGCGGCAACGGCATTTTCACGGCAACGCCGACAGAGCGTATAACACACTACACTTTGCTTCGCAAAGTCGTGTGCCAAATGGGGCGTTGCCCCCTTTGGATACCCCCACAACAAACAGGCGCTATGCCCCTTGCCGGGAGCATAGCGCCTGTTTGTTGTCAGCAGCCCGTTTCACGGTCTGCGTGTAGTTCCTTGTAAAATGACCTAAGCCCTTTGTTAAAGCATTTTGGTATTCTGTTGAGACGTCTGCACTTGGAGTTGTTACCGACCCAGAATAGGTGGAATAGTTTGATTTTGACGAGGAGTAAGAAGATTTAACACTTGCACTGTTGTACCCTGATGTTTTCGAGGTGCTCTCTCCCAAACTTCCTAATACAACTATCGCCAGTACAGCACAAAGGACTATTCCAATCCACCGGGGCGTCTTTTTATTTGTCTGTCCCACGTTCTTTGCAATAGTCTGCGTACTTTCCTGCACCTTCTGCCCACAACTTGAGCAAAATAGAGCATCATCATCTAGTGGAGCTCCACATTTTTTGCAATACATTTATTATTCACACCCTTTACGATTCGCTTGCACTAGCTCTTACAAAATATATTGTAACTTCCGAACTTCCTGTTTTGGGAAGACTCATCATAAATGTTTCATCCTTATAGACGGCGTAAACAGGTTTGCTCTCCACTCCTTCAAATGTGACTTCATATACAAGAGAACCATCGCCTAATTTTTCTGTCTCTTCTGCGCAGTAGCGCCAAGTATAATTGAGATTTATCCCATCGCTAAGAGTGTCCATTGTTCCGGTTCCGTCAGTACTAAACGTAACCGTCGCTTTTTTGTAGTCCATTAAATCATTAGAAGTATTGATATCAACTCCCGCTTTTTTTGATTGCCACTCTCCACAAATCTTAATAGCTGGGTCGTCTTTTTTCGCTGGTGTTGACCCGAACATACGAATTCCAAACGCCGCTGCTAAGATAACGAGTACAGCAATAATAGCAATGATAACTTTTTTAGGGGAAGGTTTGGTTGTAGCTTTAGAGGTTTGAATACCGGCATCTTCACTCCAACCGCAGTTTTCACAGGTCGATACACCATCGGGCAGTTTGTTTCCACACTTCGGGCAGTACATTCACTTTTCCTCCTTTTGGGACACGTAATGAACCACGACAAGGCCGATTGCCGCAAGCACAAACATCGCAGTCAGCACAAAGAATGCCGTTGCATACGTTCCGTTAATGATATAGTTATAAGCATCTCCGCCAACATAGGCATTCACATATTTATGAGGGTAGGAATCACCGGAATCATACCGGAACATCTTATCAAGACCTTTATAGAATGTAAAAGCTCCACAGCACAGGGACACAACTGCCAGATAGCACCAAACGCTCCATTTGGTCTTTTCTGCCTTTTGGGTGTTCTGTTCCGGTACAGTCAGTGCTTGCTCCTCAATAGGAGAGGAGGCAGCTTCCTGATTGTTTTGCGGCACTTCCCAACCACATTTTTCGCATTTTGATTGTCTGCTCGAAATCATTGCTCCACATTTTTTACAGTACATTGTAATTCCTCCTGATTTCAAAAATTGCACTTTCTAACAGCTTGTTTCTTCGTCCTCCTTTCCATTTTCTTCATTATACATCACTGAACTACAAATGTATACACTTATAGTTCAATTCTTATAATTGTAGTCTACAAATCGTTCTCTTTTTTGGCTACACTTGTAGTGGAAAGAGGTGCATCATGGAGAACTATTCAAATAAAAAGCTAATAATCCGTCCCCGCCGGGCCGCATTGGGTAAGACTGCTGTTGTCTCTGTGCGCCTTTCAGAGGATACGATCAAGCGGCTTGATACCATTACCACCCGCACCGGACACAGCCGTAATGAGTTGATTCAGCTGTGTGTGGAGTTTGGCTTGGAGAATATGGAAATTAAAGAGGACTAATAATCATATGCTGTTAAATGTAAAGGGGGCGACTGTATATCGTACAAACTGCGCCGTTCTCCGTTGTTCCTTTATTTTGACTCAAGCATTGCGTCAAAAGTTTTTCAACTGATATTTTTTAACTTGACAGGCTCTCAAAGTTCAGTTAAAATAACATGGTAAGCTTTATAAAGTAAGCCTTATAAAAAGTAGTATATGGGTAGTAATAGAGTGACCAATAAGGCTACCTGACGATTCAAAGACAAGAAAAACAACGATAATGCGCCATCGCCAAGCGGTAAGGCAGGGGACTTTGACTCCCCCATCGTAGGTTCGACTCCTGCTGGCGCAACTGCACAAAAGACCTGCACGAAAGCTGAGATTTAGCAAATCGTGCAGGTCTTTTTGTGTGCAAAAACAGGAATGGGGGACGGCATCGGAACCGTCCCCCCTCGAAAAGCATTTGGCAGGCGTGGCGTTCTCCTGCATCTCTCAGGGCGAAAGCCCTTGTCGTTACCATCGGCGTGTGGCTGCCACGAAATTGACCACCTCAAATGCCCCGCTTGTCCAGTATATCATGCCGGATTCATTTTGTACATAAAAACCGTCTCGCTGAGACGCAAAAAAGCCGCCCGGCTTTTGTACCGGGCGGCAATGGAGAAGAAAAATCGCAAAAGCGATGAAAATATCGGTTTTACAGCAGCTTACAGGATGTCGATGTACTCACCGGCCAGAGCCTTGTTCATGCTGCGGACGGCGCAGAACTTGCCGCACATGGAGCAGGTGTCGCTGTGGTCGTCCTCGGGCAGGCGGGCGTCACGGATGGCCTTTGCCGTCTCGGGGTCGAGGGCGCAGGCGAACTGCGCATCCCAGTCGAGGACGCGGCGGGCGTCGCCCATCTTGTCGTCGATGTCCCGGGCGTGGGGGATGCCCTTGGCGATGTCGGCGGCGTGGGCGGCGATCTTGGAAGCCACGATGCCCTGCTTGACGTCGTCCACATTGGGCAGAGCCAGATGCTCGGCGGGGGTGACGTAGCACAGGAAGGCTGCGCCGCTCATGGCCGCGACAGCGCCGCCGATGGCAGCAGTGATGTGGTCATAGCCGGGGGCGATGTCGGTGACGAGGGGGCCGAGGACGTAGAAAGGTGCGCCCATGCAGATGCTCTTCTGGATCTCCATGTTGGCGGCGACCTGGTTCAGAGGCACATGGCCCGGGCCTTCCACCATGACCTGGACGTTGTGCGCCCAGGCCCGCTTGGTCAGCTCACCCAGACGCACCAGCTCTTCGATCTGGCAGACGTCGGTGGCGTCGGCGAGGCAGCCGGGGCGGCAGGCATCGCCCAGAGAGATGGTGACGTCGTGCTCTTCGCAGATGTCCAGGATCTCGTCAAAGTGCTCGTAGAAGGGGTTCTCGTTGCCGGTCATGCACATCCATGCAAACACCAGCGAGCCGCCGCGGCTGACGATGTTCATCTTCCGCTTATGCTTGCGGATCTGCTCGATGGTCTTACGGGTGATGCCGCAGTGGAGGGTGACGAAGTCCACGCCGTCCTCTGCGTGCAGACGCACCACGTCGATGAAGTCCTGTGCCGTCAGGGTGGCGAGGTCGCGCTGATAGTGGATGACCGAGTCATACACCGGCACAGTGCCGATCATGACGGGGCATTCGTGGGTCAGCTTCTGACGGAAGGGCTGGGTATTGCCGTGGCTCGAGAGGTCCATGATGGCCTCTGCGCCCATGTTGACGGCGCTCATGACCTTCTGCATCTCGATGTTGTAGTCCTTGCAGTCGCGGGAGACGCCGAGGTTGACGTTGATCTTGGTGCGGAGCATGGAGCCGATGCCCTCGGGGTTCAGGCACTCGTGATGCTTGTTGGCCGGGATGGCGACCTTGCCCTCAGCGACCAGCTGACGGATCTCTTCGACGGTGCGGTACTCCTTCTTGGCTACCGTTTCCATCTGGGGCGTGACGATGCCCTTGCGGGCGGCATCCATCTGTGTGGTGTAAGTCTGCATTTGAAAATCCTCCGAAAATACGCTCTCTTTATTTATGAACAGCGTCCGGGACGCCGTGCATCCAGTTTTCGACCCCGACGCCGCCCAGAGTGTGGTCCAGCGGGCCGGAGCCGCGGCCCAAATTGAGCTGCGCGTTCAGCGCGTCGGTCAGGTAAGCCTTGGCCCGGGCGATCGCCTCTTTCAGCGCAAACCCTTTGGCAAGGTTGGCCGCAATGGCACTGGACAGAGTGCAGCCGGTGCCGTGGGTGTTGGGGTTGGCGATACGCTTACCCGGAAACCAGATCTCCGCGCCATCCGGGAAGGTGAGCAGATCGTCGGCGTCGGTGTCACTGTGGCCGCCCTTGAGCAGGACGGCACAGCCGCAGTCGGCGGCGATGACCCGGGCGGCGGCGCTCATGTCGGCACGGCCCGAGATGTGCAGGCCGGACAGCACTTCGGCCTCGTGCCGGTTGGGCGTGATGACCTCGGCCAGAGGGAACAGCTCCCGGCGCAGGGTATGCACGGCATCCGATGCGATCAAATCAGAGCCGGAGGTGGCTACCATCATGGGGTCCACGACGATGTGCTCCGCCTTGTAAAAGCGGAGACGCTCGGCGATCGTCTCAATGAGCGGGGCAGAGGACACCATGCCGATCTTGACGGCGCAGGGGCGGATGTCGGTGAAGACGGCGTCTATCTGCCGGGCCAGAAATTCGGGGCTGACCTCGAAGATGCCGGATACACCGGTGGTGTTCTGGGCCGTCAGGGCGGTGATGGCGCTCATGGCGAAGACGCCGTTCATGGTCATGGCTTTGAGGTCGGCCTGAATGCCGGCGCCGCCGCTGGAATCGCTGCCCGCGATGGTAAGTGCAGTTTTCATGGGGTTGCTCCTTTATCGCAAGTCAAGAAATTCGTGCAACATTCAAACAGCATATTTGCGATATGCAATTCAACGCTGTTGCTGTTGCATTAAAAAGTTGAATTGCTATAGATGATTTGTTCTGCCAGTGCCTTCAGCTCTTTGCACTCAGCCTCAATGTCCTCGGCGCTGAAAATAGCGCTCACGAGGGCCACGCCGTCCGCGCCGGAGCCTTTGAGCTTGAGGATATTGTCTTTATGGATGCCGCCGATGGCCACGACCGGCACATCCACGGAGTCGCAGATCTCTTTCAGTCTGCCCTCCGGCAGGACATCCACATCGGTTTTGGTGTGGGTGGAAAATGCCGCGCCGACGCCCAGATAATCCGCGCCGTGGGCCACGGCCAGCTGTGCTTCCTCGACGGAATGGGCCGACACACCGATGATCATGTCAGGGCCGACCTTGGCGCGGACGTCTGCGGCGGCCATATCTTCCTGCCCGACGTGGATGCCGTCGGCATGGCATTTTATAGCGATCTCGACGTTATCGTTGATGATGAAGGGTACGCCATAGCTGCGGCAGAGGGCGGAAAGCTCCATGGCTTCCTGCAAAAATGCCGCGTCGTCCAGCTCCTTTTCCCGTAGCTGGACGCAGGTGACGCCGCCTTTCAGCGCGTCTTCCACCTGCTGGCGGAGGGTCTCGCGGCCCGTCCACGCCCGGTCGGTGACGGCGTAGAGAAGCATAGTGTGTTTATCGCATTTCATAGCGTGCTCCTTCCTCGAGCTGTTCGGGGGTCATGTTGTAGATCGCGTCGATGATGTAATTGCGGTAGGTGGCGTTGCCGTCCAGCCTGGAAAGGCGGCTGTGGGCTGCTTCGCCCGCAAGGCCCATGGCGCAGACCGCTGCAGCAGCGGCTTCCAGAGGCTTGTCCGGGTTGGCCGCACAGAATGCCGCTGTCAGGGCCGAAAGCTGACAGCCGGTGCCGGTGACGGCGCTCATCATGGGGTGGCCGTTGCGGATGCAGAAGGCCCGCTCTCCGTCGGCCACGATGTCGATGGCACCGGTGACGGCGACGACCGCCCCGGTGCGGGCCGCAAACGCTTTGGCGAATGCCACGGTCTTGTCCAGCGTCTCGTCCGTCACCTTGTCGGCAGTGTCGGCGTCCACGCCTTTCGTGGTGCCGCTGCCTGCCGCCAGCGTCCGGATCTCGGAGATGTTGCCCCGGATGACTGTGAACTTCACTTCCCGCAGGAGGCGCAGTGCCGTTTCGGTGCGCAGATGGGAAGCGCCTGCGCCCACGGGGTCCAGCACGACAGGACGGCCCAGCCGGTTGGCGGTGTGTCCCGCCAGCAGCATGGAGGGGATGGTGCGGCTGTTCAGCGTGCCGATGTTGAGGTTCAGCCCGGCACACAGCGAGGTGATGTCCTCGACCTCGGCGGCATCATCCGCCATGATGGGGGACGCCCCGCAGGCGAGGACGATGTTGGCACAGTCGTTGACGGTGACGTAGTTGGTGATGTTATGGACAAGCGGGCTTTTGGCCCGGACGTTGGCAAAGAGGTTCCGAAACATGGCTTCTCCTTCGAATCAGCTCAGGCTGGCCTGCATGGCGCGGAGTGCGCCTGCGCGGGAAAGTGCGGCCAGCAGTGCGCCTGCAATGATGGCACCGCCGGCGGTTGAGACGAGGAAGGGGACGATGTAGGCGTAGAACGCGATGTCACCGGCGCTCTTGCCCATCAGCAGGATGGCGACGGGGTAGGCGCACAGACCGCCGAGGATGGAGGTGCCGAACACCTCGCCCACGAGGGTGGGCAGCAGCTTATGGGTCTTGTGGAAGACGATGCCGCAGAGCAGTGCGCCGAACATGCTGCCGGGGAAAGCCATCAGACTGCCCAGACCCAGCAGGTTGCGCAGCAGGGAGGCGACGAAAGCCACGCCCACGCCGTAGTAAGGCCCCAGCAGGACAGCGCAGAGGATGTTGACCATGTGCTGCACAGGGGCGCATTTGCTGCCGAAGACCGGGAAGGAGAAGACGCTGCCCACGACAGCGACAGCGCAGAACATACCGGCAAGGGCCAGCTTTTTGGCAGAATAGTGTTTCATAGTGAGTGCTCCTTTTCAATAAAAAATAAGTGCAGGGGCAGACCGCCGCTCCCGCACACGAACAGACCCGGCACCCGCGCAGAGATGCCGGAAACGGAAGAAGCGGTCGAGGCTCACTGGCCTCCTCTCACGCCGGAACACGGCTTCCCATCGCATACAAGACCCCAGACTCAGGGCGCTCCCCCTCAGCTGGAGACAACAAAAAGGAGACGCCTTCTGCGGCGTCTCCTGTAAAAATCCATAAACGGTGTTATGACTTCCTACAGCGGCATTATCCGCATCAGGTGCAGAAACTGTCCGAAAACAATTTCTAAGGGTCGAAGTTCGAGAACTTCCTCTCAGCCTGCTTCTACAAGCTCCCCTGTATTTGTTTGTCGGGAGTATTCTACACCCATCGGGGATAAAATGCAAGGGTTTTCTTTTTTCGCGGCGCGTTTTGTGGTATACTGAAAAAAAGCCCGCATTTGCAAAAACGGGCAGATAAAGGAGATATGGCTTATGGGTCTTGTCAAAGCGGCATTGGGCGCAGCATCCGGCGTGATGGGCGACCAGTGGAAAGAATACTTTTACTGCAGTGCTCTCCCGGCGGAGGTGCTGGCGGTCAAGGGACAGAAGAAAGTCTCCGGGCGCTCTTCCAACCGCCGCGGCACCGAGAACGTCATCACCGACGGCTCCATCGTGGCGGTGGCCGAGGGCCAGTGCGCCCTCATCGTGGAGCAGGGCAAGGTGGTGGACCTCTGCGCCGAGGCCGGCGAGTACACTTATAACACCGGCACCCAGCCCTCTCTGCTGAGTGAGGGTCTGGCCAAGAACATCGACGAAGTCTTTGCTGAGATCGGCAAGCGGTTCAGCTTCGGCGGTCAGGCTGCCACCGACCAGCGCATCTATTACATCAACACCAAGGAGCTGATGGGCAACAAGTACGGCACCCCCAGCCCCGTGCCATTCCGCGTCGTGGACCAGCGTGCCGGCATCGACATCGATGTCAGCATCCGCTGCTTCGGCGAGTACAGCTACCGCATCGTCAACCCCATCCTGTTTTACACCAATGTCTGCGGAAATGTGGAAAACGAGTACACCCGTGACGCGCTGGAAGGCCAGATGCGCACCGAGATGATGACCGCATTGCAGCCCGCCTTTGCCCGCATCAGCGAGATGGGCATCCGCTACTCGGCTCTGCCCGGCCATACCACCGAGCTGGCCGAGGCCCTGAACCAGGAGCTGTCCGGCAAGTGGAGCAAGCTGCGCGGCATCGAGATCGTCTCCCTCGGCGTGTCCGGCGTCAAAGCCAGCGAAGAAGACGAGCAGATGATCAAGGAGCTGCAGCGCAGCGCCGCCTTTATGGACCCGACCCGCGCCGCCGCCCACATGGTGGGCGCACAGGCTTCGGCTATGCAGGCAGCGGCTTCCAATACCTCCGCCGGCCCGGCCATGGCCTTTATGGGCATGAATCAGGCCGCTGCTGCCGGCGGCATCAACGCCCAGGCCCTCTACCAGATGGGTACACAGCAGCAGCCTGCCGCTGCTCCTGCCCCCGCAGCCGCCCCGGCGGCTGGCAGCTGGAGCTGCTCCTGCGGCCAGACCGGCAACACCGGCAAGTTCTGCACCGCCTGCGGCAAGCCCCGCCCCGAAGCAGGCTGGGTGTGCAGCTGCGGCGCACACAATACCGGCAAATTCTGCTCGGAGTGCGGTAAGCCCCGCCCGGCGGCCAAGTGCCTGAACTGCGGCTGGACCCCTGCCGACCCGGCCAACCCGCCCAAGTTCTGCCCCGAATGCGGCAAGCCTTTCGGAGCCTGAAAGGGGAGCTGAGATATGGCAGAAAACACCACGAATTACCAATGCCCGGCCTGTACCGGCCCGCTGCGGTTCGACAGCGCCAGCGGAAAGCTCTGCTGTGATTACTGCGGCTCTACTTATGATGTAGCACAGGTCGAAGCTCTTTACGGCGAGAAGCAGGCTCAGGCCGATAAGGCCGCCGAAGCCGCCGAAAAGGCCGCGTCCAGCGGCCCCGTCTGGGGGGAGATGGAGACGGGAGAGCTCAGCAGCCGCACCTGCACTTCCTGCGGTGCAGAGCTGGTCTGCGGCCCCGAAACAGCCGCCACCACCTGTCCCTACTGCGGCAACCCTACCGTGCTGGGCGGACAGCTTTCCGGCAAGCTCAAGCCGGAGTACATCATCCCCTTCCGGATGGACAAAAAGACCGCCATCGAGAACCTGAAGAAGTATTATAAGGGCAAAGCCTTCCTCCCCAAAGCCTTCAAAGAGTCCAACCACATCGAGGAGATCCAGGGCGTGTATGTGCCGTTCTGGCTCTACGATGGCCGGATGGAGGCCCGGGGCGCTTACAAGGCCGAGATCAGCGAGAGCCACCGTGAGGGCGACTACATTGTCACCACCACCAGGCACTTCGACGTGGCCCGCGTGGGCGACGCCGACTTTGTCCGGGTGCCGGTGGATGGCTCCAGCAAGATGCCGGACGCCCATATGGACGCCATCGAACCCTTCGACTACAGCGACCTCAAGCCCTTCTCCACGGCCTACCTGCCCGGCTTTCTGGCGGACCGGTACGACGAGGACGACAAGAAGTGTGCTGCCCGCGTCCTGACCCGGATGAAGAACAGCACCGCTGCGGCCCTCCACGATACGCTGGGCGGCTACACCGGCGTCCAGACCCTCTCGGAGCAGCTCGACCCGCAGACGCTGGAACCCCACTACGCCCTGCTGCCGGTCTGGATGCTCCACACCCGCTGGAAGGAGCAGGACTTCCTCTTTGCGATGAACGGCCAGACCGGCAAGCTCATCGGCGATCTGCCCGTGGATAAGGGCAGAGTAGCTGCATGGTTTGCCGGCATCAGCATCCCGCTGATGATACTGACGGCTCTCATCATGCTGCTGTGAGAGGGGGAGACGGGAATATGAAATACTGCAAAAAACTGTTTGCCCTTCTGGCTGCGGCCCTGCTCTGCATGGCCCTGACCCTGCCGGCCGGGGCAGCGGCCCCGCTGGTGCGGGACGAGTGCGGCGTCTTTGACGCCGACACGCTGGCCGACCTCGAGGAGCAGGCCGAAAGCGCCTCTGACGGCCACGACGTGGATGTCTACTTCCTCGTGGTGGACGACATCGGCGATGCCGACCAGCGCGACTACGCGAAAAATTATTATATCTCCAACGGCCTCGGCTACGGCGACGAGCAGAGCGGCATCCTCTTCCTGCTGGCGGTCGGCTCCCGCAAGTACGTCACCATCACCTACGGCGAGGGCGTCACGGCTTTCACCGACTACCGCATCGAGCAGCAGGAGAACGAGATCGTCCCGGAGCTCTCCGATGAGGAATGGGCGGATGCCGCCTCTACCTATATCGATATGTGCGACGATGCACTGGACTACTATGCCGACTATGGCGAGCCCATCGATGTGGATAACGACATCGGCCTGGAAGACCTGCTCATTGCCATGATCTTCCCTCTCGGCATTTCGGCATTCATCTGCCTCATCCTCTACCACCAGAGGAAGACGGCCCGGCAGAAGACGGAGGCCGACGAGTATATGCCCGGCTTCACCCTGCGGGTCAAGCGTGACCGCTACACCCACACCACCCGGGACCGCACCTATGACCCGCCCCAGAAGGAGTCCAACTCCTCCGGCGGTTCGTCCGTCGATTCCGACGGCTTCGGAGGCTCGTCGGGCGGCTCGTTCTGAAGCATAAAAACAAAAACACCTCGCTGCATGATACAGCGAGGTGTTTTTATTTTCAGGGTCTCAGCCGAGGCTCACGCCCATCCGGCGGGCGACGGTGAGCAGCTCACAGCCCTCGGGGATGTTGCGGGTCTTACCGGCGATGTCCTCGAGGCGGTTGGCGACGACGCGGTTGTTGACCATGGCGACGGTGACGCCGTAGCGCTCCACTTCCACCAGCTTGGCGGCGTAGCTGCCGAACTCGGTGGCCAGGACGCGGTCGTAGGCGCTGGGGCTGCCGCCGCGCTGCATGTGGCCCGGGATGCAGACGCGGGTCTCCATGCCGGTCTTTTTCTGGACGGCGGCGGCGATGCGGTTGGTGGCGGTGACGCCGTAACCGGCTTCGGCGCGCTTTGCCATCCACTCTTTCCGCTTCATCTTAGCCTCTTCGGTGTTGATGGCACCCTCGGCCACGGCGATGATGGAGAAGTTGGAGCCTTTGCGGGCGCGGCGCTCCACAGCGGCGCAGACACGGTCGATGTCGTAGGGCTGCTCGGGCAGCAGGATGATGTCTGCACCGCCGGCGATGCCGGAGTAGAGGGTCAGCCAGCCGGCCTTGTTGCCCATGATCTCGATGCACATGACGCGGCTGTGGCTGCCGGCGGTGGTGTGGATGCGGTCGATGACCTCAGTGGCGATGTCCACCGCGGTGTGGAAGCCGAAGGTGACGTCGGTGCCGTAGATGTCGTTGTCGATGGTCTTGGGCAGGCCGATGATGTTCAGACCCTCCTGGGAGAGGAGGTTGGCCGTCTTGTGGGTGCCGTTGCCGCCGAGGCAGAGCAGGCAGTCGAGCTTGGCGTCCTTGTAGGTCTTTTTCATGGCCGCGACCTTGTCGATCTTGTCCTCTTCCACCACGCGCATCAGCTTGAAGGGGGTGCGCTTGGTGCCGAGGATGGTGCCGCCCAGCGTCAGGATGCCGCGGAAATCGTCCTCGCACATCTCCTTGTATTCGCCGGTAATGAGGCCGTGGTAGCCATTCAGGATGCCCACGATCTCGACATTCTCGCCGAACCGTGCATACAGGGCTTTGGCCACGCCGCGGATGGTGGCGTTCAGGCCGGGACAGTCGCCGCCGGAGGTCAGGATACCAACACGTTTTTTCATATCGAACAACCCTCGTTTCTTCCGTTCTCCCTCAGAGGGGGCAGGTGAATGATACTATAAGAGTATTCCCAAAGGGGGCGGGTGTCAAGAGCCGGGAACGAAAAAGGCGTGAAAACGCAGAGGTAGGGAAGACAGAAAAAACATGGACGGAAAAATCAAAAAAAGTGGTTGACAAATGGAGGCGGAGGCTGTATAATATTCTTCGTCAGCAGCGCTTCGGTGCTGAGGGCGAAACCGAATAGTGGGGATTTGCATAGTGGTAGTGCGGTAGACTCTGACTCTACTTGTGGGAGTTCGATTCTCTCATCCCCAACCAGAAAACCGCAGTCGCCTTCCGGCTGCGGTATTTTCGGGGCATAGCGCAGTTGGTAGCGCGCCTCGTTCGGGACGAGGAGGCCGTGGGTTCAAATCCCGCTGCTCCGACTTAAAAAAGCAAGTACACATTCGTGTACTTGCTTTTTTATTTAGTCGGGCGCGGGATTAAACTATTCACACAAATCCCTATCTCTTTCTTCTGAAATATGCTAAAATAGTACCACTACGACACAGGAGGTCTTTCTATGCTCAAACGTCTGCGCAGCGCCCACCCGATGCTCTACTGCCTTGTGGCTGAGGTGCTGTTTCTGGGGATGCTGTTCGTGGCATCGCTGCTGTCGCTTCTGCTCATCTTGTTCGTCGTGCGGGACATTGATGCCGTCGATGATTATATGCTGACCTTCATGCAGGAGGCAGCAGGCGTGCTGGTGGCGTGGCTCTTTCTGGCGCGCACCGGGAAGAGCGGCCTGCTCCGCCGCCGGGGCAGCGGCTTTTTCAACGGTCTGCTGGTGGGCCTGTATCCCATCGCGCTCATCAGCTACAACGCCTACAACACCCTGCTGTTTGGCAGGCCGGAGGGCGATATGCTGCCCGCGTGGCATGTCGTGTGGTTCCTTATCGGCATGACCAGTGTCGGTGTGGCAGAAGAGTTTCTGTTCCGGGGCGTCATCGCCCAGACGCTTCTGGAACACTTCGGCACCAGCCGGGCCGGCGTCTGGAAAGCCTGCCTGCTGTCGGGTCTTTACTTCGGTGCGGCCCACCTGACCAACCTCACCGGCAGTGCGCCGCTGGGCGTTCTGATGCAGTGCGTCTTTGCGGCCTCGCTGGGTACGCTGCTGGCGGCGGTCTATTTCCGCACCGGAAACATCTGGGTGACGGTGTTCATCCACGCCGCGATGGACATCACGTCCATGCTCATCGGCGGCCTGTACGGCACCCAGACGGTGGCCGACAGCATCAGCACCTATGACATCACCATGCTGACGTCTATCGCGGTCTACCTCATCCCGACGGCATTCCTGCTGCGGAAAAAGAAGCTCAGTGAAGTGGAGCTTTACTTCGGACGTGATATGAAATAAACGGAATGGCCGCGCACAGCTGTGCGCGGCCATTCCGTTTTCTATCTCAGTTATTCGTAATCAATGGGCAAAGTCGGCAGACCGTTCAGCTCCAGCCCGGCGGTATGGCCCGCGATGTACTGATAGTAGCCCTGGGCCGCGATCATCGCGCCGTTGTCGCCGCAGAATTTCAGCTCGGGCAGGTAGACCCTGGCCCCCAGCTTCTGGGCGCCGTCGTTGACCAGCTGGCGCAGACGGCCATTGGCCGCGACGCCGCCCGCCAGACAGACCTGCTTTGCGCCGGTGTCGGCGGCGGCGAGAAGGAGCTTTTCTGCGAGGATGCCCGCGATGCGCTCCTGAAAGCTGGCCGCGAGGTCGGGGACGTTGATGTCGGTACCCTTCATCTGGGCCTGATTCACCTCGTTCAGCACGGCGGTCTTGAGGCCGGAGAAGCTGACGTTGTACCTGCCCTCCACGTGAGGCACCGGCAGACGGTAGGCTTTCGGGTCGCCGGTCTTGGCGGCGTTGGCGACGCTGGGACCGCCGGGATAGGGCAGGCCCAGCGTCCGGGCCACCTTGTCAAAAGCCTCGCCGGCGGCGTCGTCCACCGTGTGGCCGAGGATGTGGTAATGGGTATAGTCCTGCACCTCCACGATGTGGCTGTGTCCGCCGGACGCCACAAGGCAGAGGAAGGGCGGCTTCAGCTCCGGGTGGGTCAGGTAGAGGGCCGCAATGTGGCCCCGCAGATGGTGGACCGGCACCAGCGGCTTGCCCGCCGAGTAGGCGAGGCCCTTGGCAAAGTTGACGCCCACCAGCACTGCGCCGATGAGGCCGGGCGCGAAGGTGACAGCCACGGCGTCCACGTCGTCGATGGTCTTGCCTGCGTCCAGCAGAGCCTTTTTGACGGTGGCGCTGATGAACTCGCAGTGGCGGCGGCTGGCGATCTCCG
>OLRE01001312.1_pt1 | contig 24877 bp, 27 predicted proteins | sample 1672461 | NCBI WGS metagenome assembly OLRE01 (sample SAMEA3136688, study PRJEB25190) | human gut metagenome | biome: human gut; feature: human-associated habitat; material: faeces | place: Austria | collected 2013
TCTGGCTGCTTCAATCTGATTTGACTTAATCCAGCCCGGTTCCATTGCTACGATACCGTATTCACCATATGAAATCTTGTTTCCTCTAGTTGCCTTTCCTCTCATAGAACCACGGAACTGTTTTCTATGTTTAACTCTTTTTGGCATTAACATTATTTATCGCTCCCTTCTTTAGTTGGAAGTATTTCGCCGTTGTAAATCCAAACCTTTACACCTACTTTTCCGTAAGTTGTATCAGCTTCAGCGAAACCATAGTCGATATCAGCACGTAATGTCTGAAGTGGAATAGTACCTTCGCTATAAAACTCAGTACGAGCCATATCAGCTCCACCAAGACGACCTGAAACAGATGTCTTGATTCCTAACGCACCGCTCTTCATTGTTCTGGACATTGCTGACTTCATAGCTCTTCTGAATGATACACGGTTTTCTAACTGTGCAGCAATGTTTTCTGCAACGAGCTGAGCATCACATTCAGGCATTTTAACTTCTTTGATATCAATTAAAAGCTTTTTGTTTGTGAACTGTTTCAGTTCTGCTTTAACTTTCTCGATTTCAGAACCCTGACGTCCGATAACAACGCCCGGTTTAGCTGTATATACGATTACTTTTACTCTGTCAGATGCTCTTTCGATTTCAATCTTGGAAACACCGGCACTGTATAATCTCTTCTTCAGGTATGTTCTGATCTTGTGGTCTTCGATCAGGTTGTCAGCAAAATCAGCATCAGCATACCATCTGGAATTCCAATCCTTAATAACACCGACTCTGAGGCCGTGAGGATTAACTTTCTGTCCCATTGCTTACTTCCTCCTTATCTTTCATTCAGCACGATTGTGATATGGCTCATTCTCTTTTCGATTCTGTAAGCTCTGCCCTGTGCTCTAGGCTGTACTCTCTTCATGATTGGGCCATTGCTTGCGTAGCACTCTTCGATAAAGAGTTTGCTTCTGTCCATACCGTTGTTGTTTTCTGCGTTTGCAATTGCTGATTTTAATAATTTATCGATAACTGTTGAAGCATATCTTGGGTTGTATGCTAAAATTGCTAATGCTGTTTCTACATCCTTGCCTCTGATTGCGTCAAGAACGAAACAAGCTTTCTGAACAGGAATTCTTGCAAAAGACAGCTTTGCGCTTGGTCTTGTATCCTTATTGCTGTTTCTTTCTCTCTTGATCTGGGATCTATGTCCTTTAGCCATGGATGAAAGCCTCCTTTCAAACTATAATCTTAACGTCTTGATTTCTTTTCGTCTTTACCATGTCCTCTGTATGTTCTTGTTGCTACAAATTCACCTAATTTGTGACCAACCATATCTTCTGTGATATATACTGGAACATGTTTTCTGCCATCGTGTACTGCGATTGTATGTGAAACCATCTGTGGGAAAATAGTTGAACGGCGTGACCATGTCTTGATAACTGACTTATCGCCTGCTGCGTTCATAGCGTCTACTTTTTTAAGTAAGCTCTCATCTGCAAATGGTCCTTTTTTAAGTGATCTGGCCATAATCTAACCTCCTTATTTAATCATGCTTCCGTCGCGTCTTCTTACGATCATCTTGTTAGAATGTTTATTCTTCTTACGAGTCTTATAACCCAGAGCTGGTTTACCCCATGGAGTCATAGGACCAGAACGACCGATAGGCGCACGACCTTCACCACCACCATGTGGATGGTCATTAGGGTTCATTACGGAACCACGAACAGTAGGTCTGATACCCATGTGACGCTTACGTCCTGCTTTACCGATGTTGATCAGTTCGTGATCAATGTTGCCAACCTGTCCAACAGTAGCTCTTGCCTGGATAGGAACAAGTCTCATTTCACCTGATGGCAGTCTTAATGTAGCGTATTTGCCTTCTTTAGCCATCAGCTGAGCAGCGTTACCAGCAGAACGAACAAGCTGTCCGCCCTTACCTGGGTGAAGCTCAACGTTGTGTACCATTGTACCTACAGGAATCTGAGCCAGTGGTAAGCAGTTACCAAGCTTGATTTCTGCTTCAGGTCCGTTCATAAGAACTGCGCCAACCTGTAAGCCGTTAGGAGCGATGATATATGCTTTCTGACCATCTGCATAGCAGATCAGAGCGATATTTGCTGTTCTGTTTGGATCGTATTCGATAGATTTAACAGTTGCAGGAATACCATCTTTATATCTCTTAAAATCAATGATTCTGTATTTTCTCTTAGCACCGCCGCCGCGATGTCTTACTGTAATTTTACCCTGAGCATTACGACCAGCTTTGCTGTTCTTGGATACTGTAAGGGACTTCTCTGGTGTTGACTTTGTGATCTCAGAGAAATCGGAACCGGTCATATGTCTTCTGGAAGGTGTATATGGGTTATATGTTCTGATACCCATTTCGTTCACTCCTTTCAAGTGTCTGATTTATTGTCATGCTTATTTGCATATAATTCGTTGTGCCTTACGGCCTGATCTTAAAGGCCTTCGAAGATTTCGATGTCAGCACTTTCAGCTGTCAGTTTAACGATAGCTTTCTTTGTCTTTGCTGTCTTACCAAATGTCATACCACGTCTCTTTGTCTTACCATCATAGTTCATAGTATTAACACTTGCTACCTTTGTTCCAGCGAACATTTTTTCAACAGCTTCTTTAACCTGAGACTTTGTTGCATCCGGATGAACCAGGAATGTATACTTCTTATCAGCCATTGCATTCATACTCTTTTCAGTGATGACTGGTTTGAGGATGACATCATAATATTTTAAATCTGCCATTATGCATAAACCTCCTGAATTGTTGCAACTGCATCCTGTGTCAGTACAAGTGTATCGTACTTCAGAATGTCATATACGTTAATAGTATTTGTAAGAGCAGTCTTTACTGTAGGAACGTTGTTAGCGGATTTGATAACGTTGTCGTTCTTTTCATTTAAAACAACCAGAGCTTTTTCAGCCTTTAAGTTATTCATAACTGCTACGAATTTCTTTGTTTTGATTTCGTCAAGTTCGAAAGAATCAAGAACGATAAGCTTGCTTTCATTAACCTTTGTTGTTAATGCAGACTTAATAGCCAGTCTTCTTTCTTTCTTGTTTAATTTGATTGAGTAATCTCTTGGCTTTGGAGCGAATACTACGCCACCGCCTGTCCACTGTGGAGATCTTGTTGAACCCTGTCTTGCATGACCTGTTCCTTTCTGTCTCCATGGCTTTCTGCCGCCGCCGCTTACTTCAGAACGTGTCTTTGCGCTCTGTGTTCCCTGACGGGATGCTGCAAGCTGAGCAACTACTGCCTTGTGCATGAGATTTTCATTAACTTCTACACCAAATACGGCATCATTCAGTTCGATTTCTCCAACCTGATTACCTTCAATATTGTAAACAGATAACTTTGCCATCTGTAATGTCCTCCTTTCTCAAACCAATTAAGCTTTTACTGATTCTTTCAGCATTACTAAAGATTTCTTTGGTCCAGGTACTGCGCCCTTAACCAGGATAAGGTTCTTCTCAGCGTCAACGCTTACAACCTCAAGGTTCTGAACTGTAACTCTTACTGCACCCATGTGACCTGGCATATGTTTGCCCTTGAATACACGACCTGGAGTTGTTGCTGATCCGTTAGAACCTGCATGTCTGTGATATTTGGAACCATGAGCCATAGGTCCTCTGGACTGTCCATGTCTCTTGATTGCACCCTGGAAGCCTTTACCTTTTGATTTAGCTGTTGCATCTACTTTGTCGCCAGCAGCGAATACGTCTGCTTTGATTTCCTGACCTAAAGTATAGCTTTCAGCATCTTCCAGTCTGAATTCCTTAAGAAATCTCTTAGCTGTTACGCCAGCTTTTGCAAAATGGCCTTTCTTTGGTTTGTTGACCAGTTTTTCTCTGATGTCGCCAAAACCAACCTGGACTGCACTGTAACCATCATTCTCAACTGTCTTAACCTGTGTTACTACACAAGGGCCAGCCTGAAGAACTGTTACTGGTGTTAAAACTCCGTCTTCACTGAAGACCTGAGTCATACCAACTTTCGTTGTTAAAATTGCTTTCTTCATTAAGAATGCACCTCCTGTTTAAATCTACAGCGGAACGCTATTGCGTTCATCCTAGACGCATTGAGTACATCTTCGACTTTCGTCTGAATCTATATCAACCCAATACCTAAGGATTGTTTTCAATGTTATTATTTTGTTTTCATCTTGATGTCGATGTAAACGCCAGCAGGCATTTCCAGTCTGGATAATGCATCAACTGTTTTCTGATTTGGAGCGATGATATCAATCAGTCTCTTATGTGTACGCTGTTCAAACTGTTCTCTGGAATCTTTGTATTTGTGAACCGCTCTTAAGATTGTAACAACTTCCTTCTTTGTTGGAAGAGGAACTGGACCGCTCACCTTAGATCCTGTTTTCTTTACAGTTTCGATAATTTTACCAGCGCTCTGATCGATTAATTTGTGATCATACGCTTTGAGTGTAATTCTCATTACTTGACTTGCCATAAAAAAAGCCGCCTCCTTTTCGCACTATTCATTAAGTACGACAAGCGGTGACTGTACACTTTCCCGTGTGTTTCCTGATGTCAACACACACTTATTCTGTCTTACATTCTTCTATAGACAGACCTTGTTAACTTTGTACAGTGACTTGTCGCCAGTTTTCAAACTTGACATTCGCTCCACGGAACACCTGCGCAACCCTCGCAGCAACCTCACGCTTCATAGCTATCAATGTCACAAGCTTCTCTAGTATATACCATAAAATATAGGAATGCAAGTGTTTTTTGAAAAAAATCAAACTTTTTATGTATTTGTTCAAATACACGTAACTGTTCAGAACTAACCTCCAAATGCATTCCGAATCACACGCTTTTTCTGTTTCTTCTATATAATACTATCTATCCGCATCCAACTGCCTCCCAAAAGCACCTATCGTCCGCATCCTTGCACCCCTATCAAATACTTCATCTGATTGATATTCAATTCAATTGTATTTATATATTGTAAAAATACGCTGCATTATTTATACTATAATAAGCAAGGATTGCGCATACACACGTATAGCACCCTGCTTTTATTGGATATAGCGTCTGTAACCACGGACCTATTGATTTTATATATTATGGAGGATATTATGTGGACTGCTGATAATTGGAAAGATTATGAAGTCATCGATACCTGCGGCGGTGAAAAGCTTGAACGCTGGGGACAGTACATTCTTGTACGGCCGGACCCGCAGGTCATCTGGAATACACCAAAAACGGATAAACACTGGAAGAAGATGAACGGTCATTACCACCGCAGTAATAAAGGTGGCGGCGAATGGGAGTTTTTTGACCTGCCGGAGCAATGGACGATTCAGTACCACCATCTCGGCCTTTCTTTTAATTTAAAGCCATTCAGCTTCAAACACACCGGTCTGTTCCCAGAACAGGCTGCCAACTGGGACTGGTTCTCTTCTATCATTAAGAAGGCCAACCGCCCTGTGAAAATTCTGAACCTTTTTGCCTACACAGGCGGTGCTACATGTGCAGCTGCCAAAGCCGGCGCCCATGTAACCCATGTAGACGCTTCCAAAGGCATGGTGGGCTGGGCCAAGGAAAATGCCAAACTCTCCGGACTGCCTGAGACAAGTGTCCGCTGGATTGTTGATGACTGCCAGAAGTTTGTAGAACGCGAGATCCGACGCGGCAATCACTATGATGCCATCATCATGGACCCACCATCCTACGGCCGCGGCCCTAAGGGCGAAATCTGGAAGATTGAGACATCCATTTACCCATTCATCCAGTTATGTGAGAAACTGCTCAGCGACAATCCGCTGTTCTTCCTTGTGAACTCCTACACAACCGGACTTCAGCCGGCCGTTCTGACTTACATGCTCTCAACCGCTGTCAAGGCCAATCACGGCGGCCATGTCATCGCCGATGAAGTTGGGCTTCCGGTATCCGGCAATGGACTGGTACTGCCATGCGGTGCTTCAGGACGCTGGGAACACTAAAAACTGCATAACAAGTCTTTTATGAATTGAGATTTGTTATTCTTATGAAAAAATTTGTAAAATGTAAAAGTAATTTTCCGATTATAAACCTTAATTCCGGGCAACTGACGTTAGTAGTATTACACTCATAAAAACAAGAAAAACGCTGCATATATAAAACAGACCCGACCGATGTTTCATATATGCAGCGTTTTTACTTTTTTTACAGATTACAGCCGTAATCAACTACCAGGGCCTGACCTGTCACAGCTTTCGACAGATCACTTGCGAAATAAAGGATCGCATTGGCCTGGTCCACTGCCTCTGCCTTTGGTACACTTCTACAGATATGCTCATTGCATGTCTTCATGAATTCCTGATCAAATGTTGCAATTTCATCTGATGAAAGCAGTGGTGTGATTGTAGGGCCCGGACATACAGCATTACATCTGATACCTTTGCCTGCAAACTGAATAGCCACATTCTTTGTCATAGCCACAACGGCTGCTTTTGCTGCACTGTAAGCAATACCTGCGTTTGCAAATACACCGCCGATGGAAGAAATATTGACGATAGATCCTTCACCCCGTTTTTCCATATAAACAAGGGCTGCTCTTGACATGTAGAATACAGAATCCTGATTGACTGCAATAATCTGTCTCCACCAGTCATCACTGCATCTTGTAATAGACATCTGTTTGTCACCGATACCTGCATTGTTGACAAGCACATCGATGCGACCGTATTTCTTTACTGTTTCCTCTGCAATTCTGTCGCAATCTTCTCTAACACTGACATCACCACTGACTGTATAAGCTTCACCGCCTGCTGCGATAATACGATTTGCCACATCTTCCAGCTTTTCTTTTCTGCGGGCAGCAAGAACAACCTTCGCACCTTCTGCTGCTAATACTTCTGCTGTTTTCTCACCAATACCTGAGCTGGCACCTGTTACAATAATGACTTTACCTTCTACTAAACCCATATTAAAAATCCTCCGTTTTTCATAAACTTGTTTTTCTAATAGGAAGTTTACCATCCGGTCAGGCCACTGTAAAATACCCATTCATTCATGTCGTATATAACGAAAAATGCATGCTAAAATTTCCACAATTAAATACGTATGCCAGATTTGCCTATAAATTCGAAACAGCATTCAAGTCTGCTTCGCAGGCCAAAAAAGTCCCTGCATTACTGCAGAGACTCCATGCTCTCTTTAAACAAATTGGCAAACAATCGCATCTCATCAAAGGAATGATTCTCCGGCCATGCCACACAGATGGGCATTTTCTGATCCAATTTCAAACAGGACAGATTCCTGTCAAATGCGCCCCTTGACCAGATATCTGAGATGGCAAAGCCTTTATCCAGACTCACATCCAACAGGATTGAATCAATATTGTGGTATTCTTTTGTCTCAGGGATAATGCCTTTATCCTGCAGAAAGCCCAGCTGATACGCCTTCGGAATAGAAGTATCCTCCTGCTCAAGAAGCAGCAGTTTCTCCTTCCTGAAATCTTTCACCGTATATTCCTGTCCGTTTTCCGGCGGGCAATGCTTTCTGGAATACAGCAGCACATTCTGAAGGGGCGGCAGATCAAGAAAGGCCATATGTTCCAGCGGCACAATCAGGCCCTTCGGGCAGATACATCCGTCAATCTGATGATTGCGAAGCTGGGACAGCAGCAAACGGTAACTATAAGCCGAAAAAGTCATTTTCAATTTTTCACCGCGCGCTGACAACAACGCTTCCATTTTCTCGATCAATGGGAGAACATCCCACCCTTCCGGCACTCCGATATGAACGCTCTTTTCAAGCTGCAGAGACTCTCTCTTCGCCTCCATGGAAAGCTCCGCCAGACGTTTCTCCATCTCGACAAATAAAGCATAATATTTCTTCCCGATCGGTGATAAAACAGCTCCTGTTCTTGAACGACAAAAAAGTTCCGCCCCAAACTCATCTTCCAGCCGCGCGATCTGACGGCTTAAAGACGGCTGTGACGTATACAGCACCTGGGCAGCCTTTGTAAAACTTCCCTGTCTGACAACCTCAAGAAAATACGCTATCTGCTGTGAATTCATATGAGTTTGTCCAGTGTATCCGCCGTGCAGCTCGGTTCAAAATCGTCTGTATCGCTGCAGATTCTTCCGCCGAGGGCAGCCATAATGTTGTGAAGTACTTCACGAACCGCCTCAATATCACCGGTATCATAACTGATCTGATACTTTGTCTTAATACCCCGCTCCTCAAACCACTGCTGGTCTGCCGGATCTATAAAACACTCCTCTGCATTCTGGAAAATCAGAGAATCAAAATTCATCTCCACTTCCATCAGATTCAGTTCAGGCCAGATATCTGCCTTTTCAAACCATTTTTCGCCTACCGCTGACTGCAGTTTTCTGGCGTCCATCTCCTCATCAAAGAAATAATAGTACTCCACAATTTTGTGCACCGGCTTCTTCGTCATCACAGCCGTAATATCCTTCAACGGCTTTTTACCTGATGATTTCTTCACTGCCGCCGGCTTCTTAAAACCAGATTTCTTGCCATTCTTACCAGTTGATTTCTTCTTGATCGGATTGCCGTTATTGTCAACATTCGTCACCTTTCCTGTAAAATTTTTCATATCATGCCTCTTTTCATCTTTTCATTATACCTATTAGTCAGTTTTTATACTACCAGATTTCCACACTCTATCCCCGGCAACTCCGCTTTCAGCGTCCGCATAACACCGCGCAATACATAAGCCGTCAGCCCCCAGATAATCCAATCTTTATAATAATAAAAATAGACTTTCTTATGTCCATCCCGCCAGTGATAATTCCGGCCTCCCGGTATCTGATCATACGGAAAGTTATCCGGAGGCAGCAATCTAACAGTATTCACATACGCTGCTGGTTCTGTTTCCATAAAAAACTTTAACGGAACTGTAAAAATCTCTGCTACCTCATCTGCATTATAAGTCATATCATAATCTCTCAGCTCACACAAATAGACAGAAACTTTATTGTCATAGGCTGTATACAGTGTATCCATCTGCGTGATCATATGAATCTGTTCTCTGGATATCTCCAATTCTTCCATCGTCTCACGGATGGCATTATCCTCTGATGATTCATTTCCATCCCTCGCCCCGCCCGGCAGACAGATCTCTCCCGGCTGTCGTTTCAAACCGCCTGCACGTTTTTCAAAGACAACATGCAGTCCGTCTTCCTGTTTTAGCAGAGCCACCATCACTGCAAACTTACGATATTCATCTTCATCAATGGACTTCGGTATTCTGCCCTTTAATGTCTCAAACATCTCTCTACCATCCTTCTACTCAAACCGAATGCCTCTGCTATTAATATTCAATACCTTTGCGCGCTTTGACTCCCTGATCAAAAGGATGCTTGATTTTCTTCATTTCAGTCAGATAATCCGCCCACTCACACAATTGTTCTGATGGATTGCGTCCCGTCAGAACAACCTCCATATCATCCGGAAACTGTTCCAGCATCTCCCTCAATTCATCCTCATTCACAAGTCCTGCATTGCATGCACCAATCACTTCGTCCATCACAAGCATAGAGAAATTCCCCTGTAAAACCATTCGGGTAATATCCCATATATAACGTTCATAAATATCTTTTGCTTCTTCCTTCTCTTCATCCGTCATCTGCCAGGTGAAACCAAACTCTGCCGGACAAAGCCAGATCTGCATATTCTCCATATCTTCCATGGCTTCTATTTCACCGGATTTCGCCGGTTTAAGAAATTGTGTAAAAAGCACTCTTCTGCCGCTTCCTGCACACCGTACCGCCAGCCCTACCGCTGCTGTTGTCTTGCCTTTACCATCCCCGGTATAAATATGATGCATGCCTATGCCCCCTCGTAAATTATCACATTATGTAACTATTCAGAGCTAACCTCCAAAATGCTACGCATTTTATACCTGTTTTTTGAAATTTTACTTGTCTCTGAACAGTTACCATATTATTTTTTTCTGTATGATCAGTTGATTTTCTTATGATTTATTTTAGCCGTGCGCTACATTTCCTGCCACAAAATCACATGCGATCTGTCTCCTTTTTCACGCATCGCTTTCAGATCGATCAGACGCTGATTCCTGCTGCCCCTGTATAAAAGTTCCAAATCACGTTCAACAATCAGAAATGGGCCATCCACCAGAACATCCACTACATTGAGTAATGCGGTCACATCCGGCTCTGTCTCTGCTCTTTTCAAAAGCTGCTCATACGTATAACCACTGTAACACATTAGATGCATGCCTGCCTTCTTTATCTGCTGACCAAGAATCGCCAGCGGCCCCGGCTGGCAGAAAGGCTCTCCGCCTGAAAAAGTTACCCCGTACAACAGTGGATTCTCCTTGATCTCTGACATGAGCTGACCAAGGGTTACACGCTTGTTCTCTTCAAAACTGTGTGTCTGCGGATTGTGGCATTCCGGACATCCATGCGGACATCCCTGCACAAATATAGTATACCGCAGGCCCGGCCCATCCACAATAGAATCATCTACAATTCCGCTGATATTGAGTGTTTCGGCTTCCCAGTTGTCCATTTTTCTTCTCCTGTTTCTATGTTGACGATAATTTTGAAACCTCCATAGTTCTCGCTACAGTTTTTTATGTCTCAAAATTATCTGTCTTTCTATACAATCTCTGATACCAGAAAAATCGGCCGCTACCGGGCAGCCGATTTTTCTTTTGTGTAGGTTATATTTTAGCCAAGTATATGTCTAGCACTATCACTTAACTAATAGTTTATATGTTCCTTAGTTCAGGCCATGTTTTACGCGGTCGTGTTCTTCTGCACGTTTTGCGTCGTTGAATCGGTCTGTTGTACCTACAAGGTAACCTGTGATTCGACGGATTCTTTCAAATTTCACACCTTCACCTACTACTGCACTATTTGCTGCTGCATCCGCATTCCTGAGTTCTTCTCCAGTCATGTTCAATTCCTCCTGCCATAATTTCTTCATCCGTGTACACCGGTACATTCGGATATTTCTTTCTGAGTTCCTTAAGGAAAGCCAGGCTGACCGGTTCTCCTTCTTTACGTCCGCATCGCGGACAGATATCATCTATAACGCCTGTGTATCCACACACCGGATCACGGTCTACCGGATGGTTCACGGAACCATAACCGATGCCCTGCTCCTTCATGTATCGGATCACAGATTCAAACGCCTTCAGGTTCTTACATGTGTCACCGTCCAGCTCGACATAACTGATATGTCCCGCATTGGTCAGTGCATGATAAGGTGCCTCCAGCTGAATTTTCTTATAAGCCTTAATCGGATAATAAACAGGCACATGAAACGAATTGGTATAGTACTCTCTGTCTGTTACGCCCGGAATCTTGCCGTATTTCTTCTGATCAATCCGGACAAAACGACCACTTAAACCTTCTGCCGGTGTTGCCAGCAATGTAAAGTTCAGACCTGTCTTCCGGGATTCTTCATCCATACGATTGCGCATATGACCGATGATCTCAAGTCCCAGCTTCTGGGATTCTTCTGATTCACCGTGATGATTGCCTGTCAGTGCCTTCAATGTCTCTGCCAGACCAATGAATCCAACGCTCAATGTACCATGCTTCAAAACCTCTGCTACACTGTCATCCATATCCAGATGTTCTGAATCAATCCAGATACCCTGTCCCATCAGGAACGGATAATTTCTGACAACCTTGGAGCACTGAATCTTGAAACGGTGCATCAGCTGACGGATAACCAGATCCATCATGTCATCCAGTGACTTGTAAAACTTGTCAATGTCGCCATGGGCTTCGATACCCAGACGCGGCAGGTTAATGGATGTGAAGCTTAAATTGCCTCTACCGCAGGTTACTTCCTTGGTCGGATCGTAGACATTGCCCATAACCCTTGTACGACAGCCCATATAAGCAACTTCTGTATTATAATCACCCGGACGATAATACTGAAGATTAAACGGCGCATCAATAAAACTGAAGTTTGGGAACAGACGCTGCGCAGAAGTCTTTAAAGCCAACTGGAACAGATCATAGTTCGGATCACCCGGATTGAAATTCACGCCTTCCTTAACCTTGAAAATCTGAACCGGGAAGATCGGTGTCTCTCCGCCGCCAAGGCCATCCTCTGTAGCTGTCAACAGATTCCTAACCACCATTCTGGCTTCCTCGGATGTATCTGTGCCGTAATTAACAGAGCTGAACGGCACCTGGGCACCGGCACGGGAATTCATAGTATTCAGATTATGGATCAGGGCCTCCATTGCCTGATGGGTTTGCTTCTCTGTCGTCTTCAACGCTTCAGCAACAGCAAAATCATGTGCCTTCTTCAAATCTCCCTCTGAAATCCCCTCAGGTTTCAGTGCCAGCAAAGCTTTGCCGTAGGCATCCATATTGGCAATGCGCAGTTCCTCTGTAATCTCGGATTTCGCACGGGCAATAATAGCAGCTGCCTGTTCATCATTAATGCCTGCCTCCAGCCGCATGCTGGCTGCCAGCCATGTATAATATTCCTTGGCATACGTCTTCTTCACGCCGTCTGCCATCGCATAGTCAAAGTTCGGAACGCTCTGTCCGCCATGCATCTCGTTCTGATTAGCCTGGATCGTGATACATGCCAGTGCTGCATAGCTGATAATAGACTGAGGCTCTCTCAGATGCCCATGGCCGGTTGAAAAACCATTCTTAAACAGCTTGATCAGGTCAATCTGACAGCATGTCTCTGTCAGCATATAGAAATCCTTGTCATGGATATGGATATCACCGTTGATATGAGCTGCTGCAATATCCTTCGGCAAAACATAATTATCAACGAAATACTTCGCACCTTCTGAACCGTATTTCAGCATTGTACCCATGGCCGTATCACCATCAATATTCGCGTTCTCACGCTTGATATCTTCATCCATGGCACTGGAATAGGTCAGCTTGGAATAAATATCCATCAGATCGGATTCCGTCTGACGGATCTTCGTGTGCTCAGCACGATAGAGAATGTATGCCTTGGCAGTCTTCGCATAATCAAAACGGATCAATGTCTCCTCCACAACATCCTGTACATGCTCAACTGTGACAACCTCATCCGGGTTCAGCTGACTGCACACTTTCTGTGTCAGGTAAGACAGATCAGCCGGATCCATCACCTCATCTTCAACTGCCATATTGGCTCTGCTGATAGCATTCAGAATCTTCACTGAATCAAACGCCACCATCTGGCCATTTCTTTTTTGTATCTTCTCTATCATCCGTTTACGCTCCCTCTATAGTCTATTTGCTATAAGCTATAAGCCTTCAAATGCACATGTTCTGCGCTGTTTTCCGGCCCTAAGACTTTATTTTGAATTTGTTTTATGTTCGTATATATGGTGTTCATCTGCCTCACACGATACAACATTTAGTATTATATTGTGATTTTAATAGAATGTCAATGCTATTGACAGTGTTTTATAATTTCATACTTTATACTGTATACAGTTGCTTCTGCTCCACTTACCGATTCAGGATCTCCCATATATCCGACGGCTGATCTGCAATCGCCACAGGATCGTATGATGCCAGTAATTCACGCTCTCTGAATCCCCAGCTCACCAGTATACAGTCCATTCCTGCATTGCGGGCTGTCGCAGCATCTACCTCAGAATCTCCGATGTACACAGCATGTTCAACGGTGGAACCCAGACGCTCCAGAGCTGTAAAAACTGTGTCTGGCGCAGGTTTCTTCCTGATTCCGGCAGCCTCATTCTCACCAATAGATACCGGAAGCAGCTCTCCGAAATAGCGTCTGCTGAGCTGACATACGGCATCATGAAACTTGTTGGACACAATGGCCATCTTGAAATGTTCTGCCTGCAGCTGCTTCAAAAGCTCAGGAATTCCGTCATAGGCACGGGTTTTCACCTCTGAATGTGCGGCATAGTAGGCTTTAAACCACTCATAAATTGCCTGAAAATCCTTTGCATCCTTTCCTTCCGGCACTGCCCGGTCCATCAGATTCAGCACACCGTTGCCGACAAACTGACGGACTTCATCCAATGTCCGCTCCGGTCTTCCAAAATGCTTCAGCGCTGCATTGACACCATCTGCCAGATCCTCCAGTGTATTTAACAGTGTTCCATCCAGGTCAAAAATAACCGTATCATATCGTCTGCTCATTTTTACCTCCGTTGTACCGAAAAATTTCCGTAATGCCTATTATACACCTTTTTATTTTCCCTGCACAGTATTTTTTGCTCAATACTTTGCCATTTACTGGTAGAACCAGTTTGTTCCTTTTATACATATTTCTTTTCAAAATGTTGTTTTTATTGGTCATCCTTTTTCCGAATCTCTTTTCTTATCTGCTCCTTTACCAATATGCCTCTTGATTTTTGAAAAAAACGCTGTATAGTAGTATCCATGATATAGATTAATACATTTTAATAGGAAGAAAGAGGCGATTTGAATGACTGAAAGAAAACATATAGATCCTACAATTTATACCACACGTCCTACGGATGAGCGTCTCGAGAAAGAAAACCGCGTTTACGATCTTCTTGAAGAATTGAGCATACCTTTTGTCCGCATTGACCACGACGCTATGAACACCATTGATGAATGCCAGGATGTTGACAAGTTTCTGGGTGTCGAGATTTGCAAGAACCTGTTTCTCTGTAATTCACAGAAGACAAAGTTCTACCTTCTGATGATGCCGGGGCACAAGAAATTCGTCACACGGGATTTCTGCAAGCAGATCAATTCATCCAGATTATCCTTTGCTCCGCCGGAATATATGGAAGCCTATCTTGATCTGACCCCGGGCTCTGCAAGTATTCTCGGACTGATGAATGATCACGAGCACCATGTTCAGCTTGTCATGGATCAGGAAGTTGTTGATCAGCCATTAATCGGATGCCACCCATGCATCAACACTTCCAGCCTCACATTGTCCACCAACGACGTTCTGAACAAGTTTCTGCCGTATACGAACCACGACGTTCTTTACGTCAATCTCTAAATATATTGTTTATGCACACTGCATAATTCTGATGTATGTGTCAAAAGACTGCCGATATGATGAATCATCTGCATCATCATATGGACAGTCTTTTCTTTAAAGCGATCTTCATTCCCTGTGCTGCTACATCTGCTTGCGCACAATCTTGTACTCATCCCCCATCTGAAAATACGGGCAGTTATAGTAGGTATCCTGCATGAAATGGGCCATCTCATCCTCATCCAGATCCACTTCACAGGTATAGCACTCATAATCTTCATCATAGGTATAATTCATACATATATCGCAGCTTGAGATTCTTTTCTTTTCTGTTTTCTTGTTCATCATCCGTCTCCCTCAAAAATAATATTTACATTTGTGCTATTTTGGTGTAAACTAAATCCATTAATGATTATTACTTGTTTAAAAGAAGGTTTTTCCATGTGTCTATTATACCACGCATTCAGACAACGGAATATTTTTTATCACTATATTTATTGAAGGAAGATGGATTTTATTCATCTTCCTTTTTTGTTTTATCACAGCAAAGGAGTAACACAGCATGCAAAAGAACATCTCAAAAACCCTTCACAATTTTTTGATCATTTCCCTGGGCAATCTGATTTATACTGCCGCTGTTGCCTTTTTTATTCTTCCGAATAATCTGATCACCGGCGGCACAACAGGACTGGCACTTTTCGGTCAATATATGTTCCATATACCGATCACAGCCTTTGTCTATGTCTTCAATATTGCTATGTTCCTTCTCGGCGCCTGGGTCCTAGGCAAAGCATTTGCTCTGACAACGATCCTCAGCACATTTGAGTATCCGTTTTTCTTAAGCATTCTGCAGCTGCTGGCCAACCGTGTAGGCCCCCTGACAGACGACAGGATGCTTGCTACTCTTTTCGCCGGTGCCGGTATCGGTATCGGGCTCGGACTCGTTATTCAGGCCGGTGCCTCCACAGGCGGCATGGATATTCCGCCCCTTGTCATCGAGAAGAAACTCGGTTTCCCGGTTTCCGTCAGCCTGTATTTATTTGATTTCGGCATACTGATCCTGCAGATTTTCATTTCAGACAGAGAGCAGGTACTCTACGGCATTCTGCTGGTTATTCTTTATACCGTTATCCTGGATCGGCTGCTCATCAACGGCAAACGTCAGATTCAGCTGAAGATCATCAGTCCCGAATATCAGCAGATCAACAGGCAAATCCAGACAGATCTGGATCGCGGAACAACCCTTCTTGCCATTAAGGGCGGTTATACCAGTCAGTCAACCTATGCTGTACTGACGGTTGTCTCACCCCGTGAACTTTTTAAGCTTCAGGAGCTGATCCGTGCCATTGACCCCAACGCCTTCATTACCATCAATGAAGTCCGGGAAGTGCGCGGCCGCGGTTTCTCTCTGCAGAAAGAATATCATTAACGGACAGCCGCATACTTCCGGCTGTTCGAAACGTACAAAAGGCATTTCCCATTGAAGAGAAATGCCTTTTGTTATTCTAAAATGCACCTGCAAGTCTTATATGCCCTGAATCCCGATCATCTATTTGACACCGGTACGTGTGCCCGCTTTGAGTGCACCTTTATCGCATCGGTTGCCCCATGAATCAATCAGCATGTCATCTCTGTATACACAGATGATCTCGCAATTATTCGGACAGCGTCCGCAGTTGATCTCTCTTGTCTTAAATACCATATCTTCAACAGAGAAATCAAAGACTTTCTTCTTATTGCCCTTTCCTGCCAAAATCGCAATACCGAGGGCACCCATGAGATGTCCGTTCTCATCCACGATGATATCGCAGCCCAGCGCCTTCTTAAAAGCCTCCACAACACCGATATTCTTACTCACACCGCCCTGAAATACAACCGGTGAAACAATCTTCTTGCCTTTACCCACATTGTTCAGATAGTTGTTGACAACAGAACGGCAGAGACCGGCAATAATATCCTCTTTGGTATGGCCCATCTGGATCTTATGCACCAGATCCGATTCCGCAAAAACCGTACATCTTGCCGCCAACTGCGTAGGGTGTTTGGATGTCAGAGCGATCTTGCCGAAATCTTCGACTTTCACGCCCAGACGCTTTGCCTGGCTTGAAAGGAAAGAACCTGTTCCGGCTGCACACAACGTATTCATCGCATAATCCACAGCAACGCCGTTTTCCACAAGGATAATCTTGGAATCCTGTCCGCCGATCTCAAGAATCGTCCGTACATCCGGATAAAGTGTAGTTGTTCCCACTGCATGGGCCGTGATCTCATTCTTCACCATGGTTGCGCCCAGCATGGCACCTACCAGCTTTCTGGCACTGCCTGTCGTACCTGTTGCCACGATCTGATATTTCTCTTTGTCAAACTGCTTCTCCAGAAGCTCGATCAGTTTTCTCGCTGCGCCCATCGGATCGCCTTCTGTCCAGATATATTCACTGGCCAGAATCTTGTAATTTTTATCTATAATAACACCTTTGGTCGAAATCGAACCTATATCAACACCAAGATATGCCTCTTCCATTTAGACAACCTTCTTTCTCATACTTATCATGTCGTAAAATGCTTCCACACGGGTCTCAAGTCCCGTATCACTTGTCTGTGAATCGTAAGTCAGGTATAATACCGGTATCTTATAATCCGCACTGATATTCTGAAGAATCGGCATAACGTCAATCTCCGGTGTACAGCCTGCAGATTTCACATGAATGATACCATCAAAGCCATTGACCGCATAATTCTTCGCACACCAGATATTGGCTGTGGATGTCGGTCCCATCTCATACTGACAATATTCGGCAATCTGAACGCCAAGATTCTTCTGTCCCTTATAGTGCAGATTTCGATTGGTAATATTCATCCAGCGATGCACTTCCACACCCATATCCGCCAGCTTCTGTTCAAGATCCAGATTGGAGAAAGGATCCATGATGGTAAAATATTCTCCGACGATACCCACTCTTAAAGGCTGCTCCGGCTTGTCCATCGAAATGCGGTTAAATTCACGTTTTGCTTCGCGATAGCCTTCCTCCACATCCTTCTTGGACTTCGCCATATTCATCGCCAGATAAAATCTGTCCAACGCTTTCTTATAGTCACCTTTGTTGAGTTCAAAACCGCAATTTCTGTAGTATTCTGCCTCAATCTCATCGATATATTCCACCATCTTCAGACCCTCTGCAGCGGCCAGTGTAAACTTTGCCAGACTCATCTTCGGATTGATCCGGCGCAGCGCCTTCAGATAATCTCTGTTCTTGCCCGTTGTATATTCTGCCAGATTGATCATCTCAAAATTATAGCCGAGATCACGGATAATCTGTTCCTGAAGTTCGCCGTAATAACCCAGGCGGCATAATCCCATGGTCATAACCAGGGTATCTGCACCTGCTTCCAGTGCATCGATCATACTTCCTAATGTGCTTTTAAAAGGTGCACAGACATAATCCGGGCTGTATCTCGAACCAATCTCCAGTGTCCGCCTTGTCATCTTCGGCGGCATGATAAACTGCGCGTCCAGACCGCATTCCACAAAGTAGCGAACCACACTGTTGTAATTAGCTACCATTGGAAATGACACCTTCTTTTTTCCTATGTCCATTACAGTACCCCCTTCTTCAGCTTCAGGATATCCGTGAAGCTCTCAAGTCTCGTCTCCAGTCCGGCGGTACCATCCTGATTGTCCAAAACAATATTCAGAATCGGAAGTCCGGTGAACTTACGAATGATCATCTCATTCACCATAGAATCCGGTCCGCACGGAAATGCGCTGAGGAGAATCAGACCATCCACCTTGTCACGATGCATCTGGATACTGCCCATCAGTTCACGGCTCAGCTCCCACTTCAGCGTCTTTGATACCTTCGCACTCTGCTTCAGTGCTTCCTTACGATCTACAACATCTGCGCGGATCGGCGTCACTTCCATACCCTTCAGGTAATCAATAACAGGCTGTCCGATGTAAGCATCGCCTAACACATAACTGTGGGCAACGATCAATACCTTAATACTCTGTGACTTATACAAAGCTTCCTCTTCGTGAACCTTCTTCTTCCAGTCTTCACTTTCGTTCCTCTTCGCCCTCTTATAAGCCTTCTGTGCCGTCTTCCTATCATAGCCGAGGGCTGTTCCGAGATCCACAAAAGCCTTCTCTTCATCAATCTTCTGAAGAACATCTACATTGTAGGCAACAAACTTCTGATCCGTATTACGGAACACATTACAGACAACGTCATATAGTGATTCAAACTTCGTACACATATTCCGGTGCAGACCGAAATTGCTGATTCTCGGAACAAGAATATAATCACACTTTCCGATCAGCGACTGAATATGGCCCAGATAAATCTTGGTGGAAAGACAGGCTTCATCAATTGCCAGTGTTGAGCCCGCTTCGATCATCGCTTTATTGGTAGGCTTGCTGACAATACCCTTCATACCCAACGCTGAAAAAAATGACTTCCACAACACTTCATAACGATCATACAGCATCGCCCTTGGCAGTCCGATCACAGGTGCCTTCACACTGATGGCTGCCGTACTGTTTCTTTCCTTCATCTCTATATCCTTTCTGTGTATGCACATCTAAAATTCATTTCACTTTTTCTTTGCGTCAGCGGCCTTTTCCGCCTCCTGCACACTATATTATCATTTTAATGAAACGTAATGTCAACATACGATTTTCACCATTTGTCGCATACATTTTACTGACATTTCCCGACTGTTTTTTCTTATGATTTTTTCTTGAAAAATATCTGTTTTCATAAATTCAGAGCATAGAAAAGCTGATGCCTTATTCTCTGTGCATCAGCTTCTCTTATTGCTTATCAATACGCTTTGTGTCCTATGTATAATCCCGGCAAAGTCCGTCCGATATTACTTTGCAGCGGCCGCTCTCTTCTTCAATTCATGTGGATAATAATGTTCTTTGTCAGGCATAATCACTGTACCCACGCCGATAATACTGAAAATCTCCACCAACAGCGCATGGGCCATCTTTGATCCCAGAATATGCACCCTCGGCACCCCCTGCTCAATCATCTGAAGGGCATAGGTCACTTTCTGAAGCAGTCTGCCCTCAAACTTTCCTGCTACATACATCTTGACCACCTCATCACAGGTCATCTGTGAAATAATATGGCCTTCATCATCTCTGATGCCGTCTTCTTTGCCCAGGAAAAGCACCTTCTCTGCACCGGTTGACACGGCAATTTCCTTCGCAGCCTCTTCCGGCAGAATCGGTGTGTCCTCATTGTCAATATCATTCGGCGTAATAACCGGAATATAATCATTGTCCAGTGTCATATGAATAGTCTGCAGATCGATACCGCAGATACCCACTGCCTTTACCCCGCAGAATTCAATCATCTTGGCAATACGTTTGTTCTCACGGAATTTGTCATGTCCCATCTTGGTATCGTGAACAACAATCGGACGCATACCGATGGATTTCATCAACGCAATGTCACGCATAACTTCCTGTTCTTCCTCATCGGTCAGGATATTGCTGCATCCGAAACTGATAATAATAATCTTCTGGTTAAAATCTCTGATATATGGCAGAGAATCTACTAGAATCTGTGCCTTATCTTCTATTTCATGGTATAAATTATGATCCATTTCTTATCCTCTTTTCATACTTACGGATTCTATGGGCGAATGTTCGCATTAATCTGCTGTGCCTCATTCTCCCTGTCCTGTCCACCAATGCATTCCGGCCGCAGAACATACATTATCATTATACCCATATTTTGTATAAAATTGCAATACAAATACATACCCCTTCCCAAAATTCTGTGGTACAATGTTACTGTTCAGCGCCGGTCATCACCGTTCTGAACTATCCTATTAAAATGATCCAGGAGGATTCCCATGAATATATATGAAGTACAACCGATTTTTAGCCATCCGACACATCCTTTTAAGCTGACCATCGATGCGCCGGGTTCCAAAAGCATTACCAACCGCGCTCTGATGCTGGCTGCCCTTGCCAATGGTGAAACGCTGCTGAAAGGCGCCCTGTTCAGTGACGATTCCAGGCACTTCCTGCAGTGTTTAAAGGATCTTGGTTTTGATGTCGTGGTTGATGAACCGGCCCATACCGTTCGCGTCACAGGTCTTGGCGGCCGCATCCCGAAAGAAACAGCCGCTATCAATGTTGGAAGTGCCGGAACCGCTGCCCGTTTCCTGACAGCCATGCTGGGCTGTGCCAAAGGTGTCTGGCATCTGGATGCTTCCGAACAGATGAAGAAGCGTCCCATGGCTGCCCTTTTAAACACTTTAGCAGATCTGGGCTGCCGCATTGACTGTCATGAAAAGGAAGGCTATTTTCCTTTTACCATCTATTCAGAAGGTATCACCGCTTCAGAGGCCACTGTAGATATCGGCGACAGCAGTCAGTTCTTAAGTGCCCTTCTCATGGCCGCTGTGATGATGGATCATGATTTTGCCATTCATATCACCGGCAATCATGGTTTTTCCTATATTCATATGACCACCGCCATGATGCGTCAGTTTGGTGTCGAAATTTCTGTTTCTGACGATCAGACATGGCGAATCCCGGGAAATGCCGCTTATCAGTCACAGGATTATCAGATTGAACCGGATGTATCAGCTGCCGCCTATTTCTACGGCATGGCTGTCCTCTCCGGCGGCAATGTCCTTGTCCGACACGTTCACTTTGATTCCCTGCAGGGAGATGTGGCACTGCTTCGCACCTTCGAGAAAATGGGCTGCAGTGCTGAGGATACACCGGAAGGTATCCGTCTGACCGGTCCTGCACAGGGCAGACTCCACGGCATCGATATCGATATGAGCAGCTTTTCCGACCAGGCTTTGACCATGGCTGCTATTGCGCCATTTGCCGACAGTCCGACTTTTATCCGCGGCATCGGCCATATCCGTCTTCAGGAAAGTGACCGCATGGCTGCGATCGTGGAAAATCTTTCCCGTATGGGTATCCATGCAGCAATTCAAGGCAATGATATCTATATTGAACCCGGCACCCCGCATGCAGCCACCATTGAAACCTATGACGACCACCGTGTGGCCATGGCCTTCTCACTGACGGGACTTCGCACACCGGGTATCATCATCAGTAACCCGCTTTGCTGCCGGAAAACATTTGAAAATTATTTTGACGTACTGGATGCGATCTGTCAAAACTATCTGAAATAATTTTTGCACACATTTATCATCCAACCAAAAAGGAAACGACCAAAATCCGCAGATTCTGATCGCTTCCTTTTATTTCCTTTAACATATTTACTTCGACATAAGACAGATTCACCATACAAAATTGATTTCAAGCCGAAAGACAAACCATTGGCCGGTATGCCGGGCTCTAAACACTTTATTCTACTGTAACAACTTTTGCCAGGTTTCTTGGCTTATCAACATCCAGACCTCTGTCCATGGATACATAATATGCCAGCAGCTGCAATGCTGCCGAGGCAGGGAATGCCATTGCCACATCATCCATGGCAGGAAGCGTGAACACATGTGTATAATCTGCATCTGCCAGATCAATGCCGTCCTTAACCAGTACCACAACACTTGCACCGCGGGACTGAACCTCTCTGATGTTAGAAAGCTCCTTATCGCGGACACGTTCCTGTGTTACAAGGGCAACAACCGGTGTCTTCTCTGTGATCAGTGCAATTGTACCATGCTTTAATTCGCCGGATGCATAAGCTTCTGTATGAATATAAGAAACTTCCTTCAGCTTCAGTGCGCCTTCAAGAAGGATGGCATAATCAAGACCACGGCCCAGCATGAAAGCATCTTTGGCTTCCAGAAGGCCTCTGGCAATGTGATGCATCTCTTCTTTTCTGTCCAGTACCTGCTGAATGGCATCCGGAGCCTGCATCAATGCATCAACAAAAGCTTTTTCCTGTTCTTCATTGAATGCACCTCGCACAACAGCCATACGGCCGATTAAGGCAAATAAAGCTGCCATCTGTGTTGTATAAGCCTTTGTACTTGCAACAGCAATCTCAGGACCTGCATAAGTGTACATGACATAATCACTTTCACGGGCGATAGAAGACCCCTTTACATTGATCACTGCAATACTCTTCGCACCCTGGCTTCTTGCATACTTCAGCGCTTCCAGTGTGTCAATGGTTTCACCGGACTGGGAAATTGCCAGAACCAGTGTCTTGTCATCAATGACAGGATCCATATACATAAACTCAGATGCGTATTCCACATCCATATGCATACGAAGGATTGAACGTATCAGAGACTGTGCAACCAGACCGGCATGCATTGCTGTACCGCATGCTACCACGCAGACACGTTCACAGTTCTTCAGAACATCATCCGGCACACCGTCTGCTTCCAGAGAAATGCGTCCATCCACATATCTAGGTGCCAGTGTTGCCTTGATTGCTTCCGGCTGTTCCATGATTTCTTTCTCCATATAGAATGGATAGTTGCCTTTGCCTGCTCTTGTTGTATCCCAGTCAATATCCAGGAATTCTGCCTCGCAAAGTTCATTCTTCATATTATAAACACGGATGTCATCTGTATGCAGTTCAACGACGTGATATTCAGGAACTACCATATAGCTTGTTGCCTGACCGCCAAGAGCAGCCACATCAGATGCCAGCATCGTACCGTCTTCACGATAAGCGGCAACGATTGGGCTGACATTACGGATAGCAAAAATCACATCCGGGATATCATCAAAAATAACCACAAGGGCAAAAGTACCTTTCAGGCATTTCACTGTCTGGAAAAGTGCTTCGTGCGGATCACCTGTATAAAAACGGTTCAATACCGCAGCAACAACTTCACTGTCTGTATCAGAAATCAGTTCATCCGCCAGGCCAAAATGATCCTTCAGCTCTTCATAATTCTCAATAATACCATTGTGAACCAATGTGACACGTCCTGCACGATGCGGATGTGCATTCACATCGCTGACACCGCCATGGGTTGCCCAACGTGTATGACCAATACCGCAAATACCATTCACCGGATTAGCCTTCCATACCTTTTCAAGGTCTGCTACTCTTCCGGCACGCTTACGGATCTGCACTTGGCCGTTTGTCTCATCAACAATTGCCATACCGGCACTGTCATAACCACGATACTCCAGCAGTTCCAATGCATCAAGAAGCTGCTTTGCAACACTCTGTTTACCTGTATAACCTACTATTCCACACATAATTTTTCCTCACTATCTATATCTTTACGTATCGGACTGTCTGCACAGTTCCGATACTTCTTATAATCATTTCGTCATTTCATTCTTTAAAATATGGTAACTGTTCAGAGCCAACCTCCAAAATGCTACGCATTTCGTCGGTGTGGCGTATCCGCCAAATAAAATTTCAAAAACAGACTTAAAAATGCAAGCATTTTATACCTGTTTTTGAAATTTTGCTTGGCTCTGAACAATTACAAATTAAGCTAATTCAATAGCACCTGTTCCGCCGGCACAAGCATAGTAAGCTTTCTTATCCTCAGGTTTTACATAAATCTTAAGATCGGAACTGTCCATACCTTCAGCTTTGCATTTCTCCTGAATCTTTTCTGCCAGTACAGCAGCATTATATTCACCGTTCTGGTATTGAATGAAAAGATCATATGCAGGAGCAGTTACAACTGGTGTAGCAGTTTCAGCTACAGTTGCTTCCGGAGTGGCTGTTACAGGAGCTGCTGCCTCAACTGCCGGCTGAGCAGCTGGTGCTGCAGTTGTATGTACTTCATTAATTCTTTTCTGTTTCTTCTTATCTGTTCTCTTGCTCATGGATGTTACCTCTTTTCTCTAATCTGAAAACCGAAGTCCGTGATGTCTGTCCTTGCTGGTTATAATGATTCAGTAAAAAGGGGGACAACGGTCACTTTTTCTATTATATAACGAAGAGAGAAATAAGTCAAAAAAGTTGTATTTTTTATCAGATTCGTATATTATGATGTAAGTGTCAAAAGTATAAATTGCGTTTGTGCTTGCACAAATAAGCAAT
>OLRE01001317.1_pt1 | contig 24700 bp, 19 predicted proteins | sample 1672461 | NCBI WGS metagenome assembly OLRE01 (sample SAMEA3136688, study PRJEB25190) | human gut metagenome | biome: human gut; feature: human-associated habitat; material: faeces | place: Austria | collected 2013
ATCTGCCGCACCTCGCTCGCCGTATCGGCACTTAGAATTATGCGGTATTGCCTATAATGTAATTCGTGAAAATAATTAAAGTTTTTCGCCAGGCCTTTTTTCAAAAAGGCCGAAAAGACTCCCCGTAACTGCCTTAATAGAACCCGTAACTCGGCAAAATCTTGGTGCTCTGCGCCCACAGGGTCGGCACGGGCAAGCCGGACAGAACGGGATAGAACCAGGCAAAGCACACCAGCGCCGCAATGCACAGCCCCGCGCCAATCTTTTTGGCGCGGTCCTGCCGCTTCATCTGCGTTAAAACCAGCACAATGGCCGTCAACGCAAAGACCGAGCTGGGGAAGTAATGGTACATGAAAGTGCAGCGCGATACCAGCATCCAGGAAAGCAGCTGGCTGGCGTACAAGATCAGAACGCCCGCTCCCTTTGCCGTGCCGCGAGCCGAAACCTGGCGCCACAGCAGCAGCAAAATGCAGAACAGCCCCGCCCAGCAAATGACCGGGTTATAAAAACCCGCAATGCTGCCCTGAAGCCCAGCTTCCAGGTAAGAATTTTTGTAATACCACACCGGGCGCAGGTCCAGCAGCCAGGTGTACCAGCGGCTTTCAAACGGGTGGGTTGCTTTCAGGGTGGAATGGTACCAGTACATGTAGGTTTGGCAATCCCACCAATCCCGCAAACCAAAGGTAGGGTCTTTCCACCAATAAGGCAGGTAGGATGCAAGATAGATCAGGAACGGCACAACGATGTAAAACGCCACACCGCCCACAGCAGCCATCCGGAATTCTTTCCAGAAGCCCGGCTGTTTTTGCTTCCAGCGGGCATACAGCACACCCAGGTACAATACCGCAAGCCCTGCCCCGGCATAAATTCCGGTCCACTTGGATGCACACCCAAGCCCAAATGCCACGCCGCCCAGCGCCATGGGCAGCAGCGAGCCGTCTACGCCGTTTTGCAGCACGCTCTGGCAATACCATACCATAAAATATGCGCCTAACAGGATAAAGAACGTACCGTAAATATCGATTGTGGCAATGCGGCTTTGGGAAAATCGCATGAACCCAGCGGCAATCAGCGCACCTGCCATGGCCCCGGCCCAGCGTTTGTGGGTCAGACGGCGGGCAAAGCACCACATCAGCGGCACCAGCATCACGCCGAACAGCGTTCCGGCACAGCGCCAGCCAAAGGCTGTCATTCCAAAAATAGCAATGCCCAGCATGATAAAATCTTTGCCCAGCGGCGGGTGGGTGGTTTCGTATGCCGTCATGCGGTGCAGCATTTCGTACCCAGTACGGCCATGATAGATTTCATCGAAATACATGCTGTTCAGCTGGCTGATGGTATCTGGCACTTCGCTCTGCTCATCAAACAGGGCATCGCCGCCCGTTACCGGCACCAGCGCACCGGTGGCATCCCGCAGGGCCAGTTCAAACATCTGCGCATTTTCAATCGTTGCGGTCAGGGTCTGCCCTGCCGGAGCCGTGATGGCCGTTTTGGTCCAGCAGAACGGCGTTGCATAGCTCAGTTCCTTCCGGTACAGCTCATTGCCCGCTGCATCCGTGATGCGCAGGCTGCCGCCGGTGGAAATGCCGGGGTACACCCAGATTTCCACCGCGTCCTGCTGCGGGGTAAAGTCGATGGTTGCCGTGCTGTCCGTAGCATCCACAGGATTCTGCGGTGCTTTCATGCTGCCAAGGTAGGCAAAGCTCACCACAGCAACGATCAACGTCAGCGTTGCCAAGGCTTTCTTCTCTTTAGCCGTCCAGGCAGGCTGCGGATCAATGCGCAGGGTGCACAGTTCCAGCTTTTTCTGCACTGTTTTTGTTTTATCTTTTTCGATGGTTTCCACTTTTGCCAGTGGAGAAATCGCTCCATGGCGGCAGATGGCCCACGCGGTGAAAGCCAGCAGCACAAAGGCTGCCGTTTCGGCAAAGCCGACTGCCATGGCAAACTCGCGGCTGGTATCGCTGCTGAGCCACTCGTCATCGCTGCCTACCAGGGTATACACAGTTTCCAGGTTCAAGAAGCCCGTTATCGACAGACCAAACCCGGCGCCATACAGACGGATGTCATTCCAGCGCGCCGCAGCAAGCAGTACCAGCAGCATGCCCAGCACCAGGTAACGCTCGTGCATGCAATGGGCAAAGGTAAAAATCCCCACCGTGTAAAACGCTGCCAGCAGCAGCGGGGAAAACCGCCCCGCCCGCCAGCTGATGACCGCCAGCACCACAAGCAGCACCGTGATAACAGCGATGTTGAAAATGCCCAGCACTTTCCAGCTTAGGTTAAACACCGGGCAAACATCCAGCGCCTGCCAGTTGCCGCCCAGCGCTGCAAACCAGTTGAACGCATTGATGGTGGCATACTGGTAGCCAGACGCCGTGGTGATGTACTTATCGATCAAGGATGTCACCAGATTTTTTGCCCCGTAAAACGGCAGGCCCGCCAGCAGCGGCGGCAGCAAAGCCAGCGCAGCACCGCCAAAAATCTGGCCGACCGATTTCAGCGGGCTTTTGCCATCCCGCACGGCATCCGCAATAGCCACCAAAAAGCAGACGGCCAGCACCGGCCCAGCCAACAGTGCCTGCGGCTTGATGGCCAGCGCCACGCCGTACAGCACCGCAGCGAGCAGGTAGCGGCGCTCTTCCAGCAGCCAGAAGCAGAGCAGCAGCGGCAGCGCAAAAGCCCCATCGATCTGCTTCCAGATGCCGGTATCAAACAAGGTCAGCGGGCAGAACGCCGCAAACAGCACCAGGCAGCGCTGTGCCCTGCTCTGCCCCATATACCGGCGGCTAATATGGTCCAGCAGCACCACTGCGGCACAATCACAGATTGCGGGGATCAGTGCCAGCAAAAAATAGGTCCAGCGGGATTCATAGCTCAGTTGGAGCGCCTTGCGCACCAGGCTGACCAGCCCCAGCACAAGGATGTAGCCGGGCGGGTAGTCCGCAAAATAATCGGCGCTGTAAAAGGCCGCGGGACCTTCGCTGGCCAGCTTATCCCCCCAGGCCACAAAGCAGCTCATATCATAGGTGTAGCCTTCAGTAACAAGGGCCAGCAGCAGGCGCGCGGCAAGCGCTGCGGCCAATATAATATACAGCGTTCGCTCTTTCTGTTTGGTTCTGGTATTTGTCATTCTGAACTCTCCAGATCATGCAGCGTATTTGCCGCTGCAATAAAATAAGGAACTGGAAGCAGAGGCAGATGCTTCCCTGTTTCCAATTCCTTTGTTTTGCCGTGATTGTGCAGTAATAATTATAGCTTGGTCAGCTGCGGGCCCTTGGCGGTGTCCATCACATTCCAGCCCAGCTCAGTGATTTTGGCGCGCAGAGCATCGGCGCGGGCAAAGTCCTTGGCCTTTTTGGCTGCGGCGCGCTCTTCCACCAGCTGCTTCACTTCGTCGGGGGCTTCCTCGGCCTTGCGGTTGTACATCAGGCCCAGCACACCGGTCAGCTCGTCAAACGTGGCGGCGGTCTTTTCCAACGTAGCCTTATCGGCAGCATCGGACATGGTGTTGATGTCCTTGACGAACTCAAAAATGGCGGCCAGAGCATCGGGGGTGTTCAGGTCGTCATCCATGGCGGTCTTGAACTTTTTGCGTGCTTCTTCGCACTTTTCAGTCAGGGCAGTGTCAGTGCCATGGGCATTGCGGATGGCAAAATCCAGGTTATCGCGGCAGGTGTACAGGCGCTCCAAGCTGTTCTTGCAGCTCTCGATCAGGTCCACCGTATAGTTCAGCGGCATGCGGTAACCAGCGGTGAGCATAAAATAACGGATCGGCTCATAGCCGTACTTATCGGCAATTTCACGCACGGTAAAGAAGTTGTTGGCGCTCTTGGACATCTTCTGGTTGTTGATGTTCAAAAAGCCATTGTGCATCCAGTAATGGCTGAAGGTGCAGCCGTTGGCGCACTCCGACTGTGCAATCTCGTTTTCGTGATGGGGGAAGATCAGGTCCTGGCCGCCTGCATGCAGGTCGATGGTCTTGCCCAGGTGCTTACGGGCCATGGCGCTGCACTCAATGTGCCAGCCCGGACGGCCCTGGCCCCAGGGGCTGTTCCAGGAAGGCTCGCCCGGTTTGGCGGCCTTCCAGACAGCAAAATCTGCGGGGTCTTCTTTCAGGTCGTCATCCATCTGGCTGCGCAGTTCGCGGTTGCCGCTTTCCAGGTCGTCCAGGTTCAGGTGGCTCAGCTTGCCGTAACCGGGATCAGACTTAACGCGGAAGTAGACATCGCCGTTGTGGGCAACGTAAGCATGTCCGGATTCGACCAGGTCCTTGACGATCTTGATGATCTCACCGATATGCTCGGTTGCGCGGGGGCGCACGGTGGGGGCCTTAACGTTCAGGCCCTCGGAATCTTTGATGTACTCGGCCTCGAACTTGCGGGCAACCTCCTGCATGGTGGTGCCGTCCGCCTGGCCTTTTTTGATCAGTTTATCGTCAATATCGGTGATATTGGAGACATACAGCACCTTGTTGCCAAGGTACTCCAGATAGCGGCGCAGCGTGTCAAACACGATCATGGGGCGCGCATTGCCGATATGGATATAGTTATACACCGTAGGGCCGCAGACGTAAATGCGATAAACGCCCGGCTCCTGCGGGATAAAATCTTCCTTTTTGCGGGTCATGGTATTAAAAATCTGCATGGACAGGAACTTCCTTTCCCAACTTTGCTGGTACGGCGCGGCTAAACCTGCAAACCGTTCAGATTTATTATAGCCGCCCTGATAAGCGGTTGCAAGGGGGCAGCATCATTTTGCCTGCATAAAGCAGGAACGATTCTGCCACAGGTAGATGCAGCCGGAAAGTGCGGTAACGGCAGCAACGGCCCAGCACAGCACCTGGGTGGTAAAGCTGATAACCCCAACGCCGTCCGCCGGGGCGAGCGCCATGGCAAAGTAATAGAAGATGATGGTGACCATCTGCAGCACGGTTTTGACCTTGCCCCACATGTTTGCGGCAATGACGGTACCGGACTCTGCCGCAATCATGCGCACACCGGCCACAGCAAACTCGCGGAACATGATGATGGCCAGCACCACGGGGGAGCAGACACCGTCCACCACCATATAAATAATGGCGGCGGTGGTGAGCATTTTATCAGCCAGCGGGTCCATAAACTTGCCAAAGTCCGTTACCAGGTGGTTCTTGCGGGCCAGGTAGCCATCCAGGAAATCCGTAAAGCTGGCCACAGCAAACAGAATGCCCGCAATCAAGGCATACGTTGCATTGAACTGGGGCGTGCCCATGTGGCTCATGGCAGCAAATACCATAAAGAACGGCACCATGATGACACGCATCATCGTTAATTTGTTAGGCAGATTCATGGTTTATTCCTCCACTTTGCTTTCCGCATAACCATAAAGATCATAAGTATCGGCATCGGTGATGGTAACGTTATAGAACGCGCCGGCTTCCAGCGGGGTATCTGCCGGGGTCATGATGCTGCCATCAATTTCCGGGCAGTCTGCTGCGGAGCGCAGCAGGTACATGCCGGTTTCATCGTCCACGCCATCGCAGATGCACTCATAGGTCTTGCCGACCTTTTCTGCTTCCTTTTCCGCGCTGATCTCGGCCTGCAGCTCCATAATGTGGTCTGCGCGGCGCTGCTTGACTTCCTCGTCAATCTGGTTGTCCATCTTGGCGGCCACGGTGTTTTCCTCGGCGGAATAGGCAAAGCAGCCCAGGCGGTCAAACTTGACGGTTTTGACAAAGTCGCACAGCTCGCTGTACTGTTCCTCGGTCTCACCAGGAAAACCTGCAATCAGGGTGGTGCGCAGCGTGATGTTGGGGATGGCCGCACGCAGGCGGCGGATGGCATCCTCAATTTCTTTGCGGCCGCCGCGGCGGTTCATGTTTTTCAGCACCTCGTCATCGCAGTGCTGGATGGGCAGATCGAGATACGGCACAACCTTATTGTTGCGCACAAGGGCTGCGATGAATTCATCGGAGATACGCTCCGGGTAGGCGTACAGCACACGGATCCAGCGGATGCCCTCAATGGTGTTCAGCTTATCCAACAGTTCGCAAACTGCGCCGGGTTTGCCCCAGTCCTCGCCGTAAGCGGTGGGGTCCTGCGCCACCAGGATCAGCTCTTTCACGCCCTCCCCGGCCAGCCAGCGAGCTTCGGCAACACAGTCGTCAATGGGGCGGCTGCGCAGCGGGCCGCGGATGAGCGGGATGGCGCAGTAATGGCAGCGGTTGTTGCAGCCTTCGGCAATTTTCAGGTAAGCATAGTGGCGCGGCGTGCTGATAACACGGGCACCGCCCAGCTCCATATCGCATTTGGGGCCATAGCTTTCCACCTGGCCCGCGCCGTTGGCGGTCAGGCGCTCCACAATGGCGGGCAGAGCGGCGTTGGAGCCAATGCCCACAACGGCGTCCACTTCCGGCATTTCGCTCACAATCTGGGTTTTATAGCGCTCAGCCAGGCAGCCGGTCACGATCACCTTCAGGTTGGGATTCTGCTGCTTATACTGGCAGGCCATCAAAATGTTTTCAATGGCTTCCTCTTTAGCGGACTGGATAAAGCCGCATGTGTTGACAATAATAATGTCCGCCTGTTCGGGGTCCGCAACCGTCTGGTGGCCCGCCTTGATCAGCGCGTGGCAGAATACATCAGCATCGACCTGGTTTTTGGGGCATCCAAGGGAAATAATTGCAATATTCATGTATGGTTGTTCCTGTCTCTCTTTTCAGTATGTTATGTTGGGCTCTGCCGCTTGCTTTGGCAAAATTCAGGCAAAGCTATCCGTTCGGTGCATTGATACCACAATGCCGCAGGAGCATTTTTTGCCCCTGCGGTGTGTACTTTTTTGTGCTACGCTTCGGTTTCTTCTGTCTCGGCATCTGCCAATGCCTGGCGGATCACGCTGTGGGAGAACCCGCGCCGTGCCAAAGCGGCAGCTACCTGCTGCCATTTGCCCTGTGCCAGCTTTGCGGCATAGTGGCGTTCCACCAGTGCGCGGGCATTGGCCAGCTCCGGGTTTTCCTCCTCGTCCTCCTCGCTTTGGGCAAACAGCGTTTCCACCGCTTCGGCGGCCGCGCCGCGGTCAATGCCTTTGGCGTGCAGATCATCCAGAATTGCACGGCGGCTCTTGCGCTTGCGCAGCAGCTCCGCCGCACGGCGGCGGGCAAAACCAGCGTCATCCAGCAGGTTCAGCTCCTGCATTTTTGCCACGGCGGCGGCAGCGCTGTGGGGGTCAAAGCTGCGGCAGAGCTTTTGATAAAGCTCCCCGGCTGCATGGTCCCGCAGGGCCAGCAGGTCCATGGCTTTATCCACAGCCTTGCGGGTGTCGCTTTTGGTCTGCAGGTCATGGATCTGCCATTCTTCCAGCTCATCCCCGGTATGCAGCCCCGCCATGGCAAAGGTGTCCTCGTCCAGCGAAAAGGCAAACTCGCCGTCAAAAAACAGCGCATAGCGGCCTCTTTTTGTTTCTTTTACCTGTGTCAGCTTCGGCATCGCTTATTCGTCAACCATGATATCGAGGTCCATCTCGCTGCCGGTGGTCTTGGGTGCATCCGCCATGGGAGCGGCAGGGGCATCTTCAGCAGCAACGGGGGTAACAGCCGGCTTCTCCAGCGGCTTCACGGTTCCCTTTTTGCCGGCCGCCAGCAGACGGTCCGCATTTTCGCGCACCTGCTTTTCAATCTCAGCAGCCACATCAGGGTGTTCTTTCAGGTAGAGCTTGGCGTTATCGCGGCCCTGGCCCAGGCGGATATCGCCATAGTTGAACCATGCGCCGCTCTTTTGCACAATGCCCAGCTTAGCACCCAGATCGATCATTTCGCCCAGTTTGGAGATTCCCTCGCCGAACATGATGTCAAACTCGGCCTCACGGAACGGGGGTGCCACTTTGTTCTTGACGATCTTGGCGCGGGTACGGTTGCCGATAAAGGAACCGCTGGCGTCCTTCAGGCCCTCAATGCGGCGCACATCAATACGTACAGAGGAATAATATTTCAGGGCGCGGCCGCCGGTGGTCACTTCAGGGTTGCCGTACATCACACCGACTTTTTCGCGCAGCTGGTTAATAAAGATGCAGACGGTGTTTGTTTTGCCGATGATGCCGGTCAGCTTACGCAGAGCCTGGCTCATCAGGCGGGCCTGCAGGCCAACGTGGGAATCGCCCATTTCGCCTTCAATTTCGGCTTTGGGCACCATGGCAGCAACAGAGTCCACAACAATAGCGTCAATCGCGCCGGAGCGTACCAGAGCTTCGCAGATTTCCATGGCCTGCTCGCCGGTATCCGGCTGGCTGACCAGCAGGCTGTCAATGTCAACGCCAAGGGCGCGGGCATAGGTGGGATCCAGGGCGTGCTCAACGTCAATAAAGGCAACCTCGCCGCCCAGCTTCTGGGCTTCAGCCAGAACATGCAGGGCCAGGGTGGTTTTACCGGAAGATTCCGGCCCATATACCTCAATGATGCGTCCGCGTGGCAGGCCGCCGATGCCCAGCGCCAGGTCCAGCCCCAGGCTGCCGGTGGAAATGGCATCCACCTGCATGGCAACGTTGGTTCCAAGCTTCATCACGGCGCCTTTGCCAAACTGCTTTTCGATCTGGGCCAGTGCCGTCTCCAGCGCTGCCTTTTTATCCCCTGCCGGGCCGGTGGGGAGCTGCTTGGATGAACTTTCCTTTTTTGCTGCCATAAGTTTATATCTCCTTATCTGAGCGATCGTGCGTTGTATCCCGTATGCACCACAGGCAACTGCGGTGCTGTTTTTATTTTGTACGGCAGGTGCGCCGCTATCCAAATGGTCGTCCTGCGTTTATCAGGTATTATTATAACCAATCGCGGCACGAATTACAACCATTTGTTGTCATCTTTTCAAAATTTTCTTCGCATTTTCCACATTTCAGCTGCAAAACGTTGAAAATCAGATTTATTTCACCTGTTGGGCGTACACCACACGGTCGTTGCCGCCGTAATCCTTCCTTGCCTGCACTTGCTGCCAGCCGTTTTGGCGGCATATCTCCATCACATCCGCCCGCTGGGCACAGCCAATCTCAAACACCAGCCACCCACCGGGGCAGACAATATCACGGTAGTGGGCGGCAATGGCGCGGTAAAAATCCAACCCATCCGTTCCGCCGTCCAGCGCCATAGCTGGCTCGTGGGCGGTCTCCGGCATCAGGGCCTGCATCTCTGCCCCGGTCAGGTACGGCGGGTTGGAGATGATCAGCTGCACGCTTTGGGGCATAAGCTCTCGCCAGTATTGCAGCACATCCGCTGCCTTTGCCTGCACACCGGTGCCATGTACGTTGGCTTGCAGGTATTGCAGCGCCTGCGGGCTTTTTTCCACGCAGCTCACGCTGGCACTTGGCACAAAATGGCGGATGCCAATGCCCAGGCAGCCAGTTCCGGCGCACAGGTCCAGCACCCGGGGCTCAGGTTTTCCCATCTGCTGCAACAGCTCAATGGCAGTTTCGCACACCACCTCACTGTCTGCGCGGGGGCAGAGCACACCGGGGCCGACTTTGAAGGTCAACCCCAGAAAGTCCCACTCCCCTGCCAGGTATTGCAGCGGCACCCGCTGCATGCGCTGAGCCGCCAGTTCCGCCAGGCACTCAGCCTGCGGCCGGGTAAGCGGGTCAAACAGCAAGCGCGGATCTTTTCCAGCGGCAATGCGCAGCAGTTCGCGGGCGTCGTAATCAGCATCGGGGCAGCCTGCGGCCTGCAGGGCATCCTGTACCATGCGCACAGCCTGGCGCGGCAGAATGCCCGCCAGCTGCTGTGGGGCAAGCGGCGTTACCATTGGCCGTCCTCCGGCTTTTTGGGCAGTACGGGGGTAACGGCGGCGATGGCCACTTCAATCATGTCATCTTCCGGCTCAAAGGTCGTCAGGTGCTGCAGCCAAAGCCCCGGCACCGAAACAGCCCGTGCCAGCAGCGAGTTGGAACGCCCTGCCCACTTCAAAATCTCATAGCAGATGCCCACCAGCAGCGGCAGCATGGCCAGCTTGTACAGCACGCGCAGCATGGTACCGCTCCACGGCAGCACCGCATACAGCACAATGCTGACCAGAATGACCAGAATCAAAAAACTGGTGCCGCAGCGGGGGTGGAACCGCGTATGTCTGCGGATGTTAGCAACCGTCAATTCCTCACCTGCCTCATAGCAGGCAATCGTTTTGTGCTCAGCCCCGTGGTACTGGAACATGCGGTGGATTTCCTTCATGCGGGTGCAGAGGAACATGTAACCCAAAAAGATTGCCAGCTTGAGCACTGCTTCCAAGATGACCCGCGGCCAGCGCCCCATGGGGATCACTTTTGCCACCAGCCCAGTCAGGAACGTAGGCAGAAAGGTAAACAGAAAAATTGCCAGCACTACACCTGCGCAGGCGGAAAGGGTCATCAGCGCACTTTGTACCTTGGGGCCGGCGTGTTCGTCCAGCCAGCGGTCCAGCTTGCTCTCGTTCTGCTTTTCTTCCTCTTTTTCCTCTTCCGTCATGGCAATATCGGCGGAGTGCATCAGGTATTTGTACCCGTTCATCAGGTTTTCCACCATATTGCACACTCCGCGCACCAGGGGAACTTTATTGTACCAGTGGGTGGTCACATCGGAATAGCTCAGATCAATCGTGCCGTCCGGGCGGCGTACCGCGCAGCAGATTTTTTCAGGGCCGCGCATCATAATGCCCTCCATCAGGGCCTGGCCGCCCACAGAGGTACGGAATTTTTCAGTTGGACGTTGTTCTTGCGGCATGGGTTCTCCTTTATTTTTGCGGTCAAAGCGGCTCGTGCAGATGTTCCTGCCCAGCGTGGTAGATGGGCAGGGTGATGGTAACGGTGGTACCCTGCCCCAACGTTGAGGTGATATCCGCCGTACCGCCCAGTGCTTTGGTGATCTCATCCACCACCGCCAGGCCGATGCCGGAACCACGCACGGCGTTTTTGGCTTTGAAGAATTTCATCTTTACGTTTTGCAGGTCATCCGGCGCAATGCCGCGGCCCTGGTCCCGGATGCTGGCCGTTACGGTGGTGGCGGTGCGGGTCAGAGTAAAGAAAATGGTTCCTTCCGGCGGCGAATATTTGATGGCGTTATCAAATACGTTGACAAACACCTGGCGCAGGCGGGCGGGGTCTGCCCAAACGGGATACGGCTCCGGCGGTTCGTCATACACAAGGTGCAGCCCCTCCTGCCGGATGCGGGCTTCCACAAACAGGGCAGCGTCGGTGGCTTCGGCCACAAAATCCAGCACCTCGCAGTTCAGCTTGATGCCGTTTTGCAGGCGGGAAAAATCCAGCAGTTCCTCCACCATATCATACAGGCGGTCGGTCTCACTGCGGATAATGGTAATACCCTTGCGGTAGTTTTCGTCATCGGGGTCACGGATGTTCGCGATGGTTTCCACCCAGCCTTTGATGCTGGTCAGCGGAGTGCGCAGTTCGTGGCTGACAGAGGAGATGAACTCGTTTTTCATCCGTTCCGTTTTTGTCAGGTCCTCGGCCATCTGGTTGATGGCTTTGCACAGGCGGCCGATCTCATCGTCATACGGGGCATCCGGCAGGCGGGTGGTCAAATCGCCGTGGGCAATGCGATTGGCGGTGGCTTCCACCTGGCCCAGCGGCCGCACAATGGTGCGGATAAAAAACAGGCCGCTGAACACCGCAAACCCCAGCACCACCGCCGCCACGCCGAACGAAACCATCAGCGTGCTGTACCACTGGCGGTCCACCAGCGTCAGGCTGGTAACAAGGCGCATGGCCGTCACATTGCCCGCCGCATAAGGCACCAGGCTGGTAACAGCCATCACGTGTTCGCCGTCCGCTGTGCGGAAAGTGACCATGCCGCTGCCGGTGGAGCCGGTGACAGCCTGATAAAAATCCCTGCCCTCGCTCAGCAGATTCTTGTTCATGGTGCCGCTGGAGGTTGCCAGCACCACGCCGGAGGAATCCAACAGCATGAACTCGAACTTATCTTTTTCATCAAACTGTTCCACCGTGCGGCGCAGGGACTGGCTGCGGCTTTCAGACGTTGCCTGGCTGCTGCCGGCGGTGCCGGTTGCCTGCAAACGCCCCTCCACGGTGGAAAACCGCGCCTGCATGGCACGCTGCACCCCGCCGTACAAATTCTGGTGGCTGTAATACAAAAACAGTCCCAGCGCCGCAGCCAGGATGCAAATGGTAATCAGCAGGCTGCCGCGCAGCCAGCGGCGGGTAATGCTCTGCACAGGCGGCAGCCCCCTTTCCATAAAAATGCGGTAATTATGCGTTCCAGCGGTAGCCATAGCCCCAGACGGTCAAAATGTGCTGGGGGCTGCTGGGTTCATCTTCCACTTTCATGCGCAGGCGGCGGATGTTGACATCCACGATCTTGACATCGCCGAAATACCCCTTGCCCCAAACGCCTTCCAGGATCTTTTCGCGCACCAGGGCAGTGCCGGGGTTGCGGAAAAACAGCTCCATGATCTGAAATTCCACCTGGGTCAGGTCAATGGGCTTGCCGGATTTGTACAGCACGCGGCTTTTTTCATCCAGCACAAAGGGGCCGCTGACCAGCTGATCCGGCTCGGAGCCTGCCTGTTCATCGTCCGCAGTGGCGCTGCGGCGCACTCGGCGGGCCAGCGCTTCCACGCGGGCCATCAGCTCCGACACCGAGAACGGCTTGGTGATGTAATCATCCGCACCGATAGAAAGGCCGCGGATCTTATCGCTCTCCTGCCCTTTGGCGGACGCCATAATAATACCGATGTACGGGTCGCCGTGGCGGATGGTTTCGCACAGCGAAAACCCATCCATGCCCGGCAGCATGATATCCAGCAGCGCTACATCGCAGGGGGGATTTTTCTGGATCAACTCCAGCGCACGTTCCGCGCTGGGGGCTTCCAATACTTCCCAGCCTGTCATTTTCAGGTTCAGTGCCACAAGTTCGCGGATGCTGGCTTCGTCTTCTACGACCAGAATACGTTTCATTGTTTTTCCTTTCCCGGTCGGGATTCTGTTTCCCGCCGCCTGATTGTTATGGCGCACCGCCCGCAGATAGACATGCGCGTTTTACCGTATATTTTTAGGGCAATACCGCATAATTCTAAGTGCCGATACGGCGAGCGAGGTGCGGCAGATGCCAAGCCAAAAGCGCAGATAATACTGGATGCTGCAAAGGTGAGCGCCGCCAGTGGCGGAAACAGCGAACCGAAGCAGGGGCAGCGGTCGCAGAGTGCGAGGGGCTTTTGCCCCCGAAGCACGATGCGGGTACCGCAACCCGACATTATCGAGCATTTTGGCAACGCAGATGCCGTGCCGCAGCCGCCGGAGCGGTGCTTAAGCCGTAAGGCGGGAATTGTGCGGTGTTGCCTCAACATTATGATTCCTTTTTGGCTGCTTAGCCCGCTTTTCATTTCCTCCAGATCATCACCCCCATCCAGAACAGGTTGGCGAAGATCCTGTCGGTGCCGGTGGCCACCATGGCCGGGAACAATGCCCCGGACAGCACCACCCGATGGCAATATGCCCCAGCATCTGCCGCGTTCCTGGAATACATTCGCTCTCGGCTGGGGGATGCCTTTTGCTGATTTCACCCATACCAACAACAAACACCGTGCCGCCATGCAGGGGGTTCTCCTGCTTGCGGCACGGTGCTTTGTTGTATCAGGCTATTGTCGGGTTATTGTTTCTTTTTGGCAAGCTGTCTGCCCACGGCCCACAGCCAATCCAATGCGGCGGCGGCAAGGGCGGGGTACACGATCAGGCCGAACAGCTGGTACCATGTGGGGATAAAGTAATCTGCCCCGCCGGGCAGGGTGCTGGCGGCGTTCAGGGTAATGCTTTGCGGAGTAAAGGTCAGGCCCACGGTCTTGTTTTCATCGGGGCTGCAGGGATCCAGCCGCAGTGCCACGATCTGGGTGCGCGGCAGGGTGTACACATAGGTGCCGTCTGCCAGCACTTTGGGGAAGACGCGGCGGTCCTGGCTGTAGGGCTCCCCCGTTTTTGTGGTGTAATACAGGCACATTTCGCGGGAATCGCCGTCAAACTCCACGTTGTAGCTCACGGTACGCACCACGCGGCCGGATACATCCTCCAAAATCATCTGCGGGTCGCCGCCTGTGGTAATCAGCTGGCCCTGGGGTGCGCTGTTCTCCCCCGGCTCCCCCCAGGTCAGCTCGGCCAGCTGCCAGCTTTCAATGGGGATCGAGGTTTCAGTCAGGGTGCCTTTTGCCTTGGCGGAGCTGTCCCCCGCAAAGGCCACCGCACCCTGCACCAGCCAGAACACCAGCGCCGCGCACCAGCACAGCACCGGCAGGGCAAAGCGATGGGCAAACAGTCGATTCAGGCGGCTTTTCCATGTCATCTCTTTCATTGGGCCGCCTCCTTGCTCATCTGCATTGTGACCGGCTCATACCCGGCATCCGTTACGCGGTAGAGCAGGGTCTGCCCCGCCTGCGCAGCGGCCAGGTGGTCGATAAACAGGTTCTGATAGCTCTGCACAAAGATATCGTCGATCTTTTGCAGGTAAAGCACCGTACAGCCGTTGGCACGCACGGTTTCAGCCAGGCGTTCAGCGGTGTAGGGGTGGTAGTAGCGCTGCTTCACGCCCTCCTCCTGCGGTTCCAGCTCCGGCAGGCCGAAGGTTCCGCCACCGCCCTCCTGCGTGGCCCCCACGCCGGAGTAATCCACCAGGACGGGGTAAAAATCAAACACAGCAGAGAACCAGTGTTCGCCGTTATCCCCCTGGCTGACAAAAAACACGCGGTCGTTTTCGTTCAGGTAATCGCTGCGCAGCCAGTCAGCTTCGGCGCGGGCGGTCTTGCGGTCGGCGAATTCGCCATCCGAGAAGCCCAGCACCGAAAGCTGCGGCAGGATCATGCCGTTCACCCGCACCAGCATGGCGGCGGCCATCAGCAGAACACCGGCCTGGCCCGCCAGGGCAATCCAGCGGCGGGCCGGGGCTTTCTGTTCGCCATCCGCGGTTTGCAGGGCGGTGCTCCAGCAGGCCAGCGCCATAAAGAACCAGCCGATATAGTAAGTATAGATATAGCGGTTATAATCCACCAGCCCCACGGCCTGATCCGGCTTGAAAATAAAGCCATAGCTGAGCGCCAGCATGAGGTTATACCCCACAAAGCATGCAAGGGACAGCACCCCGATGCAGCCAATGCGCAGCTTGAGCTGGCGGCCTCTGGCGCAGATGGCCGCCACCAAGAACACCAGCAGAATCAGCACCACAACATTGCGGCCCTGGCCGATCATGCTCAGCCGACCATCCGAAGTCCAGAACTGGTGGCCCATATCGGCCATGGCTTGGGTGAACTGGCTCTGGCGCTCGGCGTAAAAGCCCTCCACCGGCTGGCCCAGCAAAATCTTGATGCCATTGATGACCACAGCGGACAAAGGGGCGCTGGTTTCGCCGGTGCCGCCCTCGCTGGCACTTTTGGCAACCAGAATGCCCACATAGCGGATGTTCCAGAAATAATAGATCAGCATGGGCGCGGCAAAGCAGGCAATGGCAAAGCCGGTGCGGCGGGCAAGGCCCTTTTTGAAGGGGTGCTCCGCAAACAGCCAGGCATCCACAGCCATCAGCCCCGCCGCCACCAGGGACAGCACAAAGGTGTTGGCCTTGATGTTGGCCGCCAGCGCCAGTACCGGCAGTACGGCCCACTTGGGGCCGCCGGTTTTGCGCAGCGCCAGCCACAGCGCCACAGCGCCGCCCAGTGCAAGGCCCGCGGGCACATCGCCATAGGCGGTCATATAAGTGGTATCCAGATAGATCGTATGGTTATACACCGTCAAAAACCAGGGGGCAAACCAGCAGATTGCTGCCAGCGGCACCGCAATGCGGTACTGGCGGAAGTTCAGCCCGCCCAGCACCGCGGCAAACACGGCGGCGGCCAGCACATCATACGCCACATAGATCTTCCAGTCTGCATAATGGCCCAAAAACTGGAAGAAGTAGGAGAGCAGCGGCAGGCCGGGGTTCTGGGTCTGGGGCCAGGGGGTTCCAAGGGTAGCCAGGGCATACAGGCGGTTATCCGCCTTGGTCACCTTTACGGCGGTAGCCCACAGGCTGAGTTCATCATACTTGGTTGCCAGCGGCTGGCGGATGAAAAAGTACACCGCAAATGCCAGCGCCATGCCCCAGAACAGCACCGCCCCCGGTGTAACCAGGCGGCGGTAGGCCGGGCGCTGGCCTTTGTGGGGCACCAGCGCCCACACGCCGCTGCCCGCAAACACCGCCCACAGCAGCACAGTGCCGGGCAGCAGCAGGTTTGCCATGCCCGCAGCCGTCAGCCAGGCAACGGCAATGCCCAGCGCGCTCAGCGGGGCCAGCGCAGCATGCAGGTTACATTTGAGCGTTAGGAACGCGCAGAACAAAAACAGCACCGCCAGCGCGGCAAAGATGCAAAGCAGCTCCATAGAATCACCATTTTATACAACATAAAAGCCCTGCGGGTGTGCCCCCAAGCCATGGGCGCACCGCCCCACAGGGCTCTTTTTTACTTTTTGCGGAAAACATCAACGGCAAGGCAGGCAAACGCAGCCCCTACAGCTGGGGCAAACAACAGCAGCAGCCATTGGCCGCCGTTTGGCACAAAGCGCAGGTACCACGGCTGCACCGGGTTGAGCGCCACGCCGTCCAGCCGGGTAGGCACGCCGCCCACACTGTCCGGGTCAATGCGCAGCCCGGTCACGGTAAGGCCGCCCAGGTCAAAGGTATACTGGTTTTCGCCGCTCACGTGGGCAAAAACTTTCTGGGTCTCGCTGTACTCGGTCTGGCCGGGGCGCAGGTAATACAATGCTACGCTGCCGGGCGGCAGGTAGTGCACGGCGTCCAGCTCCACCGTTTCCAGCCAGGCTTCGCCCCGCCAGATGATGTGCGGGTCGTTGTCGGTGGAAAGATACCAGCCGGGTTCATCCACCGGCGCGGTATGCCATTCATCGTCATCATAATTGACAAAGCTTTCAAATTCCAGGTCATCCGCCGTCAGGGTGCGGGTCACCATAGTGCCGTCTGCTTTATGGTTCAGCATCACAGCGCTGCCCACCAGCACGTACACCAGCCACACAATAACAGCGGCGGCATATGCCAATATCAGCAGCTGCTGGGGGCGCAGCGGGCGGCCCGCACGGGCGGGGGCGGCAAAACGCTTGGTTGGGCGTTTATCTTTCATTGTACCACCCCGCTTTCTGCCACAGCCACCGGGGTAAAGGCGATAGGTTTGCTGCGGCCTTCAAACCGGTAGAGGGTTGCGGGCATATTCGCTTTCAGCCCGCCTTCGAACCGGCTGCTGAACTCCCGCTCCAGATAGTCGTCCGCACGGTCGATCAGCAGGTAGTCGATCTGCTTTTCCTCCATATAGGCGGTCAGAGAGTCTGCGGTGCAGACCGCCTCAAAGTCATACAAGGTCCAGTTCAGGCTTTCCACCAGGTTCATAAAGTCGGAGTCCCACCGGCTGGAATAATCATCGTTGCCCCACCAGGTACCGCCATAGCCGTTGACCACCTTGGCGGTCAGCTCATACTTGTAGTAGTACCAGCGGGTGGCATCATCGCCCTGACTGATGACCAGCACGCGGTCCGGCCAGTCCAGCACGGTGTTCATTGCTTCAGCGCGGTTCTTTACATCGCGGCGCAGGGTGTACAGGCTGTCGGCGTTGGTCCAGAACCCGGCTGCGGGCACACCGCGCCAGGCAAAAATACCCAGCACTGCCGCAGCGGCCAGCCCCAGCGCCGCACGGCCCAGCCGCTGCGCCGCGCCGCTGCCCTGCCCCACCGCAAAGCCCAGCACACAGAAGCCGTACAGCATCCACCCCTGCAGGTAGGGCGCGATATAACGCTCATAGTCCTTCAAGGCGGAGCCTTCGGCCTCGGAGAAATTGTAGAAGTACAAAATCAGGTGGAAGAGATACAGCGCGGCAAAGCAGAACGCCCCGCCCACAAAGCCAACCACGGTGCGGCGGCGTGCGGCACCGGCAGGCGCTGCCACAAAGGCCGCCGTGAACAGCAGCAGAATGCAGCTGACGGCCATGATGGGCGCGCCCACCAAACAGACGCGGCGGTACAAAAATGCCTGGCCCATGCTCTGCATGATCTGGGCAAAGCGTTCTTCGCGCCCAATGCCCAGCAGCTGCCTGATGCCGCCGGTCAGCACAGCACCATAGCTCAGGCCCGCGCTGCCCACGCTGGCCCCAGTGGTTTCGGTTGGGGTCACGGCGGCGGTATAGCGGTTCCAGCTGATAAACACCGCCAGCACCACCGCCGCCAGAATGCTGCATTTTGCCAGCGATACGCCGAAAATGCGGGCAGGCTTTGTATCCGGGTGCGGCGTACCGAACAGCTGATCCAGCCCGATCAGGAACGTAACGATCAAGGCATAGGCAAAACCGATATCTTTGGTCATGGTCAGCACGGCAAGTGGCATGGCACAGGCAAAAAAGCCGGTTTTGCGCCCGCCCGCCGCGGCATACAGGCACAGGGTTCCGCCAAACAGCAGCGCCAGGGGGGTATCCGCCATGGCGTTGGCATAAATGGTGGATGGGGTGCCCGCCGGAACCACGCTGAAAAAGAACGGCAGAAGAAAGCCCGCAGCAAACACCAACACAGTACCCGCCCAGTTTTTGCGCGGCATGGCTGCCGCCGGGGCAATGCAGGCCAGGAACAAAATATCCAGCCCGGCCAGGCACTGCCATTCATAAAACTGGCCCGGTACGCGCTGGAAGAGATAGGAAACCAGACTGGTTGCCGGGTAGGTAAAGCTCGCCGTCAGGTTGATGGGATCCGCCACATACAGCGCAGCGCGCTCCGCCACCATCTTGGGGGCAAGGCCCCAGGCGGTAAATTCATCCCACTGGGTAAACATGGGCTGCTGCAAAGCAAACAGTACCCACAAAAAGCAGCTGCCGCCCACAAACAGCAAAAAGCCGGGGCTGAACAGCGCCCGCCGGATAGCCCGCCACCCGGCACGCACCCCAAAATAGACCCCGCCGGCCAGCCAGACCGCCATGATGATAAAATGGCCGAACTGCAAAAGCCCCAGCAGGGAAAGCAGATACAGCACCACGACCGACCCGCACAAGGCGGGCAGCGGCAGCAGGGCGGCATCGAACCGGGTACATGCCGCCACGCACAGACAGCATGCGGAGAAGAACAGCAAAAACAGCAGGCCGAATACAATCTGCACGGTACAGCACCTCCCGGAATCAGAATTAAATTAGTAATTAGCAATTAGCAATGAATCATTAGCGGTGGATTGCCGCCCGGTGGGCGGCTTAGAAAATTGGGGCAAGGTAAGCATATAAAGGCTGATTCTATACCCGAAGACTATCACGCAAAAGCCGCGAAAAACCGCAGATTTGATCGTGCCGCAGGCACACCGCCATTATTCTTTATTCTTTTAAGGCAATACCGCATAATTCTAAGTGCCGATACGGCGAGCGAGGTGCGGTGTTGCCTTAACTATTCTCTCATATACGCGTAAGCCAGCTCACGCGTATACGACGTACACCGGCCCCACAAAGTAGTGCTGGAAGAGCAGCACAGCGCCCAAAACGGCATAGCAGGCGCACAGCGGGGTGATGACCGCTTCGGCCTTTTCTTCCGTGATGGCGGGGCGGATGGTTTTGCGCAGCAGCACGGCCAGGGCGGGCAGCAATGCCAGCCAGACGCAGAGGAAATACCGCGCCTGCAGCCCCACAATGCGCACCATGCCCACCGGGGTATAGGTGATATACATGGCTGCCATGGCACCGGCGGCGTACACCAGCGCCAGCAGTGCCGCCCCGCCCACGCGGCGGCGGGTGGGGAACGCATCGGCGCGTTTTGGCTGCGCAGCAGCCAGCAGGGCGGCCAACAGCAGCACCAGCAGGCCGGTCAGGTTCAAAAAGCTGATGGGCAGGTCCTTCCAGCCGAACAGGCCGAGCTGCCCAATAAAGAAATCATTCTCTCCCAGGGTTCCCCAGTACGCAGCAATGGTCCGCAGAGGGTTGCGCAGCACAAAGGCCAGCTGTTCACCGCCGTTTACCGTGCTGCCGCCCTGGCGCTCAATCATGGGATAGTTATAGCGGAACGCCGTTCCGTACCATTCCGTCAGCAGGGTAACGGCCATAGCACCGCCAAAGCTGCCCAGCGCCCACAGCGGGCGGCGTCCCTTGGCGTGCCATTCCCGCTTTGCCACCAAAAAGATAGGCAGCACCCACAAAAGGTTCAGGTACGGTTTAGCGATATTGACAAAGATGCAGGCGGCGGTGTAAATGCCCGCCGTTTGGGTGTTCCACTCCTTGCGGGTCAGCAGGGCAAGCATCAGGTAATAGCAGCCCAGCAGGGTTGCATCATAGCTCAGTGATGCCCCCATAAAAAGCGACATCGGCAGCAGCATAATGGCCGCAAAGGCCGGGCGGTAACGCTCCGCTTTGGCCAGCGCCAACGCGCACAACAGCGTGTAGGCCAGCAGGTTGACGATGCGCCCGCCATACAGGCAGCCCAGCGCGCCAAAGCCCAGCAGGCGTGCCAGCGCCATACCGACCGCGCCCGGCAGGAATGGAATGACCAGAAAGCTGACCGGCTCGCTGACCGGGTCCGGCACAGAATCCCGCACATCGTGCGCCAGGTACAGGGCAAAGCTATCCGTCATGCTCTGCACTGCGCCGTCCTTGCCGTATTGCTTCAGGGCATAGCCCGCGGTGTTATAGGCTTTTTTCGCCCCGGTATCGGGGTCAGTGCCCACACCGGCAGAGGTATGCGCATTCACCCATGCACCGGGGAACGCTTCCAGCAGGTAGGCCACATCGTCCGGGTAGGTGCGGGAAGCATCAAAATCAAAGTGCCCGGTGGAGATGGCATAGGTGCGCAGGTAATGGTCGGCTTCGTCCGGCGTTTGCAGCGGCGGGTTGGCAAATGCAAACAGCAGCCCGCACAAAAAGATGCACACGGCCCCTTTTGCCGCAAATCCTTTTGCAAACCGCCGCACACAATACCCGGCCAGCAGACATACTTCCAGAAAGGCCGCACACCCCAGTGTAACCACCAGGGGGGACACACGGTTATCCAGCCCAAAGAACACCCGCCAGTAATAAGCCCACAGCACGCCGCACACGGCGGCGCACAGCACAGCCAGCCCCCACCGCACAGCGGCGGGCAGCTTTTGTAATTTTATTGGCATAAAACTCCCTTACAACCGGCCTTACAGAATGTACTGGCCGACCTTGTACTGGTCTAGGTTGCCGCGCAGGAACTCAATGGTTTCGGCAAGGCCCTGTTCAAAGGTATACTGCGGTTTCCAATCGGTCAGGGTACGCAGCTTGGTGGCATCGCCCAGCAGGCGGTTGACCTCGCTCTTTTCGGGGCGCAGGCGCTCGGCTTCGCAGACGATCCTGGCGCTGGGGTTGATCTGGGCAATCAGCTCATTGGCCAAATCGCCGATGGAATGTTCCACGCCGGTGGCAATGTTGATTTCCTGGCCAATGGCGGCATCGCAGTCCGCAATGGCCATAAAGCCGTGGGCGGTGTCCTTGACATAGTTAAAGTCGCGGGTGGGGGTCAGGCTGCCCAGCTTGATTTCCTGCTGGCCGGCCAGCAGCTGGGTGATGATGGTGGGGATAATGGCGCGGCCGCTCTGGCGCGGGCCATAGGTGTTGAAGGGGCGCACAATGGAAACCGGTAGGTCAAAGCTGCGGTAAAAGCTTTCGGCCAGGCGGTCCGCGCCGATCTTGGTGGCAGAGTAGGGGCTCTGGCCCTGGAACGGGTGGTGCTCGTCAATGGGCACATACTGGGCGGTGCCGTATACTTCGCTGGTGGAAGTAACCATCACGCGCTGGGTGCCCAGCTCGCGGGCGGCGTTCAGCACGTTCAGGGTGCCCTTGATGTTGGTATCCACATAGCTGTCCGGGCTGTGGTAGCTGAACGGAATGGCAATCAGGGCAGCCAGATGGAACACGCGCTCCTGCCCGCGCATGGCAGTACGCACACCGTTGGGGTCACGTACATCGCCCATAAAGATATCCATTTCATTGCGGATCTCCGGGGGCAGGGTATCGATCCAGCCCAGGGAACCAAACGAGTTATACAGGCAGAAAGCACGCACTTTCTCGCCGCTTTTTACCAGCTCTTCGGCCAGATGGCTGCCGATAAAGCCATCGGCACCGGTCACCATAACGGTATGGGACATAGTAAAACACTCCTTTTTATATGGCAATACCGCCCGCAGGGCAGAACAATCCAATTATTACAAAATAGTATAACCGATTTGCGGCCTGATTTCAACCAATGCCCCGCCCAGCGTGCAAAAAAGTGCCGGGGCTGCCGCGGATAGGGTAGGCCTGCATTAAATTTATATAAAGATTATTCCGTTTGTATCAAAGAGTTCGGCAATATGTTATAATAGGGCAATACCGCATAATTCTAAGTGCCGATACGGCGAGCGAGGTGCGGCAGATGCCAAGCCAAAAGCGCAGATAATACTTTGTGTATTATCGAGCATTTTGGCAACGCAGATGCCGTGCCGCAGCTGCCGGAGCGGTGCTTAAGCCGCAAGGCGGGAATTGTGCGGTGTTGCCATAGGATAAATACAGTGCTGGGCCGCCTTGCCGCATTCCCTGCCCTGTAGTGGAAAGGAGCCTGCACCCATGCCGCAACGCGAACCTGCCCTGCTTTGGCTGCGGGACTTCGCCCTGACCGCATTGGTCCTTGCGCTGTGTACGCTAACAAGCTGGGTATTTTTCCGGCTGGATTTTGTTTCTTCCAACTATATCCTGACCTATATCCTGGGCGTCATGTATATCAACGTCTTTACATCGGGGTTGGTGTACGGCGTTGTGGCTTCGCTGTTCTCGGTGATGCTGGTCAACTATATGTTCATTGACCCCTTTATGCAGTTCCGCATCCGGTCAGACGACATGGTAACGGCAGTGGTCATGCTCTGCGTTTCGCTGCTCTGCTCCTCGCTGACGGGGCGTATCAAGGTACAGGCCGCCCAAAGCGAGCGCAAAGCCTATGCTTCGCAGGTGCTGCTGGAAGCCAGCCGCAGCCTGTTGGGGGCCGAGGACCCTGACACCATTCTGCGGATAACGGCCACCCAGCTGGGCAAGCTGTTGGAGCGCCCGGTCTGCTTTGCCCCCGCGCCGGAGCACATTGCACCGGGAACCCTGATTCTGCCCCCTCCCGCCCAGACGGATTACCGCAGTTGCCCGGCGCTGCATGAGTTCAGCACCTATGAGCACAATCTGGCATTATCCATCCTGGATGTGTGTTCCCTGGCGCTGGAAAAAGAAGCCTCCAACCGCGCCCGGCGCGAAATTGAGGAAGCCGCCCGCCAAGAACAGCTGCGCGCCAACCTGCTGCGCAGCATCAGCCATGATCTGCGCACCCCGCTGACAAGCATTTCCGGCAACGCGCTGATTTTGACCGAGAAAAATCCCCTGCTGACCGAGGAAAAGCGCCGGGAGCTTTCTGCCGCAATTTATGAGGACGCCAACTGGCTGAACCATCTGGTGGAAAATCTGCTTTCCATCACCCGGATGGAGAACGGCCAGGTAAACCTGCACATTCAGCCGGAGCTGATTCAAGACATTTTTGACGATGTACTGGCGCATTTAGACCATGACGCCGCCCGCCACACCATTGTGACCAACGTGGCGGATGACCTGCTGATGGCCGATATGGACGCCCAGCTGATCGAGCAGGTGCTGGTGAACCTCATCAACAACGCCATCAAATATACCCCCGAACATTCCCGCATCGAGCTTTTCGCCGCGCCGGAGGGTAAATTTGTCCGCATCTGCGTAACGGATGATGGCCCCGGCATCCCGGAAGAAAGCCGGGACAAGCTGTTTGATATGTTTTATACCCTTGGCAAAACCCGCAGCGATGGCCGCCGCGGGCTGGGTCTTGGGCTGGCCTTGTGCCGTTCCATTGTTGCCGCCCATGGCGGTGTGATCGATGTACAGAACGCTGCACCGCACGGTGCCTGCTTCCGTTTTACACTCCCGCGAACTGAGGTGACCCTGTATGAATAAACCGCTGATCCTTGTGGTGGAGGATGACCCGGCTGTTGCACGGCTGATCTCCACCACACTGGAAACCCGCAATTATCAGTACCACCGTGTACAGAACGGAGCCGGTGCCCTGTTGGAAGCTGCTTCGGCACGGCCGGATGTAATTTTGCTGGACCTTGGCCTGCCGGATATGGACGGTATTGATGTGATCCGCAAGATTCGCGGGTGGAGCAACGTGCCCATTCTGGTGGTTTCGGCCCGCAGTGATGATACCGACAAAGTATCCGCACTGGATGCCGGTGCAGATGATTACCTGACCAAGCCGTTCAGCGTAGAGGAGCTTTTGGCCCGGCTGCGCGTGGCGCTGCGCCGTGTGCGGTATGATACTTCCCGCGCAGGTGACCAGGCCAGCATATATGAGAACGGAGAACTGCGCATTGACTATGCCGCAGGCTGTGTGTACCGCGGCGGAACGGAGATTCACCTGACCCCCATTGAGTACAAGCTGATCTGCGTGCTGGCCAAGAACACCGGCAAAGTGCTGACCCACAACTATCTGCTGAACGAAGTCTGGGGCAGCCCGGCCGCATCGGATACGCCGTCCCTGCGCGTATTTATGGCAACGCTGCGCAAAAAAATTGAGGAAGACCCCAGCCACCCCCGCTATATCCAGACCCACATCGGCGTTGGCTACCGCATGATCCGCCAGTAAAGTTTGGGGCAACACCGCACAATTCCCGCCTTGCGGCTTAAGCACCGCTCCGGCAGCTGCG
>OLRE01001318.1_pt1 | contig 24688 bp, 18 predicted proteins | sample 1672461 | NCBI WGS metagenome assembly OLRE01 (sample SAMEA3136688, study PRJEB25190) | human gut metagenome | biome: human gut; feature: human-associated habitat; material: faeces | place: Austria | collected 2013
TTCTTTGCTTAAAAATTTTATTCACATAGTTCAAGAATGCCCCGGCACTATCCCAATATTTTATAAAACAATCAAAAATAAAAGAATAGGTTACTGAACCAGGCCAAGATGCAATGAAATATGCTTCCCATTTTGTGGAATCACAAGCGACAGCATCTCTATAATAATTTGGTTTAATACTTTTAACATTATATATAGGAACACTGAAAACATCATTCGGAATAGAACGTGCCACGTAAACAGATGCGTCGATCCAGAGCCCACCACATTGAGATAATAAGCCTGCTCTAAGAATATCGGCAAACTGCTGCTGAGGCATTAACCCTGATTCATATTTTTTAACTATATTGACCGGAATAGAACAATAATCTTCATAATTACTTAAATCAATTAAATGAACTGGATGCCCATTTGCATTTTTTTTCGTAATCTTTATAAGCCTTTTTACGAAATCCGGAGCATCAGAAAAACCTTGCAACCAGCATATCCAAATTGGCAAATCTTCCATCTTTGAGTGACATTTTGAGGACTGTTGTGCATCCTGATATTTTTCAATTTCATTTTTAAAGAAACCTTTCGCCCATGAAAGAATGTATCTTTCCTTAAATTTCAAAAGCCTATGTGAAAAAGGCTTATGCCTTTTTAAAGAAATCGACCTATCCACAACTGTAAGCAATTCAATTATCGCGTAATAAAATGAAAAAACTTTAGCATGAGCAAAGAAGCGTTTACAGAGGTTGTAAAAATGCATTTTCTTTTCCTTAAATCAAATTTAATCAATAAATTATTTGTTGACTTCCGAAAATAGACATATACGGCTGGAAACTATCGTAATTACCGGAAATAGGATACAAATACAACCAAGTCGCCAAAAAACAACACACACCAATAACAGTCATGCATCTGACAATTGGAGACTTAATCAATGCGACCATTCTCGGAAAAGTCAAAATATGGAATGCCGCAAAATAATAAGCCATTCGATCCATAAGAGGCAAGGCATTTTGCAAGAGAGCGAAGCTTATTGCAATTGACTCAAACAACAACCCTAGCGCTTCATATTTACCAACTGAATCCCTGTATTTCAAAACAAGTATGAGATACAGCGCAAAAAAGAATAATTCGATTAAAAGAATCGACATAGTAGAACGACCATCAAAAACCGAATTAATGTACGACGAAAATCTTGTCTTCTCAATTATTGGAAGCAGTAAATTAACAATTACCGATTTAAATAAAAAGACACATAGAGGAAGGCAAATTGAAATTTTTACCAATAATTCTGCGGACAACCTATCATTAGCAATATATAAAATGATGATAATGAGTCCTGTTACTATTCCAGATGAATGAACAGATACCGCAAAAACAATCAAAATGAAAGCAACAAAGACATCAGCTTTTTTTATTTTACTGGTATTCAGCAATGCAAAAGAGAGAAGAAGAAGAGCAACCCCAAAATACTGAGACACCATCGATAGTGAACGGAAGAAAGAGCCATCCAGAATAAAAATCAAAAAAGGAAGACAAGCTACTTTAGAAAATTTCTGAGATGCGACATAATAACAGGCAAGAATCAAAAAACCCGTAATTACAAAAAAGACCTGTGGATCATTTGATATAGTCTGCGAAATTGCATATAAAAAAGCGCACCCGAAATCAGAATGAATTTTTCCTCCCTGTTGATATGTTTTATAATCACTTACATATGTAGGGAAATAATCATATCCGATTCCATACCTGAAAATCGTAATAAGGACTAGTGGTATAGGACATAAGAATAAAAGTATTTTTTTAGTTATTCGTAACGTCTTACTCATTTCTACATGTCGTAGACTACCTACGCAATCGTAGAAAAAACACAGAATAAAAGTAAGAAAGAAACTAACATAATATACAGTCATTGTTCTACCTTTAGCTTATTCCAATTTCTTTCCTAGGAAAAACATGTTTCTTTCCAATAGACCAAGGCATATATTTTTGCACGAAAAGATTTTCAAAATATAGAATAACAAGTGCCAATACTGTTGTCACCAGACCCATACAGAATTGGATAGCAAAATTAGAATTGGTTACACTCAAATGCAATAATCTAAAAATTACGAATTTCGATATATTCAAAGTCAAAGCATTTAAAGCATAAAATACCAGACTGGCCCTTCCGATATAGGCCAGCCAGCCACACCTCTCAATCGCGATACATAGAACAGTAAAAGCAAAGGCACCAGTTATTGCAGCAAGGAGAAGCACAATCCACTTAACAGACAAAGGAACCTGATCAGAAAGAGCAACCCAAGTAAGAACGCATAACACGACAAGCCCCACGGCAGAGTATGCAATCGCTTTGCGCTGATTCAGAACCTTCAGCCATTCCCGAAGCACATAGCCAAGAGCCATGAACCCTGTAATCTCTATGCCTTTCCACAGTTGGAATGGAATCGGTAGTTTACCAACGAAGCCGTTAGCAGCATACGAAATCAAAATGAGTGCAACACCCGTAATAGTAAGCATCACATGATTATTTTTCGTAATACTTACCAAGCCATACATCATGACCTCGGCCACAAAGAACGCCATGAGGAACCATAAGCCACTGCCCATAATCAGGACATCCACAAACTGGTGTGTCAAGTCGTAATTATGACTCGTCTGGAAAGCAGATCTCATTGAAGGTATTGCTAGAATCGCAATCGGCTTTGCGAGGAAATACAACGAGAACACATAGTATGGAACAAGCAGCGTCTTAGCTTTACGAATCAAAAACGCTTTGAAACCTCCACGCATGCCAAAAGTCAACCCGCCTAAGAAGTAGAACAGTGGCATGTGGAACAGATAAATGGCACTGATAAGAGTATCCAATGCCGGTAACCAAACACTTTGACCATCACCATTGCGCAGGTGTCCGAAGCTGACCAGCACTATACCTATGCCCTTGGCGATATCTATCCATTCGATACGGGTTTTTGTACTGCCGGTTTTCTTCACTGGGATAGTGGCTGTGGTTGATTGCGATGTACTCATGACCGTTCCCTTAAAAACTCTTCGTATATTTCTTGCCGGCAAATTTGGCCATCAGGAATCCAGTCCCCTTCTTCCACCAGTCGACTGGTTCCATACTAATGGCTGGCAACTCCTCGTATGAATAACCGTTTGTCTCCAGCCACACATCAAGTAATAATTCGCTCACACGTCCAGGGAAACGAGCATTAAAAGCATCATATTGTAAGGGATCAATGCGATTAGTCAAATCCTTCAAGATATCGAAAAGCCATGTGCAATACTCATTCAGCTTTTCTTTGCTCATGATAAACATGTTGAACATGTGACCGCTTCTGCTTTGCATCACATGATCAAAAGCCGGCAAATATTCCGAAAAACGATCTTCAAGGATTCGACGCGTCTCAACCAAGTGAATCTCAGGCAATGTATGCGCATAATGTGATTGCATCGTTTCAATATAATAGTTTCGCTTTCGCGGAAGAATGATATCGCTTTTCCGAAGCAGCTCACGAATCTCATTGCTGGAAGCGATGCGATCAAGGCGTTTTTTAGCATGTCTCTTCCGAAAATCTGGAGAAGCTAAATAACGCCGATAATGCACTAAACCTTTAAAATCTGCATCAGAGTTCTTCCAAAGCCAATACAGCCCTGTTAGTTCGGAATAGCTAGCGTTCAACGCTGATATGTTGTCACCTGTATCATCAGTCTGAAAGCCTAAATCAATTTCCGGATGCAACGCCTTCCCAACATGAAGAGGCATGTATACCGAATCCTTGGGCATCTGATAAGGCTTATGCGCAGCAATAGCAATGCATATAGATGGCGTATCTGTCTGATGGCTACTGACAGCATGCTTTTGTAAAACGTCATCCGACATTGTAACTAACCCCTTCATCCTTTGATCTAAATACAGAGTATGTTCATCAGCCTAAAACATATTCCGCATTTTCTTACTGAATTGTATTTATTATGAATCGTGAACTAGTACGCGCCCTTATGGCTCAACACCGCGCCAACCGTCCGGAAGAGCAGCACGATGTCACCCAACATGGACCAATTCTGCACATAAGTGACATCCAATACCTCGGATTCCTCCTCGCTCAGGTTGGACCTGCCGGATACCTGCCAGGGGCCGGTGATACCGGGCTTCACCAGCATACGAGTGGCATACAGCTGGTTGTACTGGGCCACTTCCTCAGGCAGCGGCGGACGCGGACCGACCACGCTCATGTCGCCCCTAAGTACATTCAGGAACTGCGGGAACTCGTCAATGGAGTATTTACGAATGAACTTGCCCACCTTGGTGACTCTGGGGTCGTCCTTCATCTTGAAGATGAATCGATCCGTCTGCCCAGTCTTCTCCGCCAGCTCCGCCTTCATCTTGTCGGCGTTCACCACCATGGAGCGGAATTTGATCATCTTGAACGTCTTGCCACGGCGGCCCACGCGAGTTTGCGTGTAGAAAATCGGCCCGCCATCGGTCAGCTTGATGGCAATAGCCACCGGAATAGTGATAATCGCAGTGCCTACCAAAGCAATCAGCGACACCACAATGTCGAACACGCGCTTCTTGAACATGGCCCACGGCGAATACTGCGGCAGACTGATGGTCATTACCGTGGCACCCTGAATCACGCGGATGGTGGTCTCATGGCCGCTCACATCCACAGCGGAAGTAATCAACGCGACCTCCAGATTCATGGCCTCCACACCCAGCACGAACGTGTTGAAATTGTCCGAGAACCGATGCATCACATCCGTCACCATCACCGTCTGCACACCCATGGAGACGGCACGTTCGGCGAAGTTCTTGCAATACGGGAGCGTGGCGATGTCCCTGCCACAAATCTTACGGATGCGCTGCTTGAACTCTGCGGTAACATCAACGGCCCTCACATAGCCGGTCTGCGCATCCAGCCCAATCGGGCACACCGCAATAGCATGGTAGTTCAGCTGGCTCTTCCGGCTCAAAAACTGCAAGGCATGCTCAATGCCCTCCAGCGAGCCGACCACCACGGTGCCATACGAGTACATGCCCCGCTTGCGTTTGAACAGCACGAATTGACGGACGGCAAGACGCACCACCATGGTGACCAGCAGCGCACACAACAGCTCCAGCACCGTGGACAACAGCGACACGTAAGTGTTCAGAACGAACTCAAACGCGCAAATCATCAGCCCCGCGAACACAGCTCCTTTAAACAGGAGCACATTCAGCTGGTAGCCATCCCCCATCACATGGCGGTGGTACACCCCCACACTGTGCAGGCAGAAGACCCACACCAGCGCACACACCACCACATACGCCCACAGATTGATATGGAAGTGGAAGCGGGAGGAATACAGGTTAATTTCGCTCTGCGTCATCAGTACCACGACCGCGGCGAGAATAAACGAAAGCATGTCGCAGAACACCAGAAGAGCATTGACGAAGAAGCGCCAATACGCGACGCTCAATACCCTCCTCCTGGAGGCCTCCTTCAAATCCGTTCCCACACTGCCGGCCTGGGACATTTTCCTTCTCTTTCTCATGCCTCACACCCATAAGAGGGCAATCGATTTTAGAATAGCGTTTAAACCGTACAACACTCCAGGGGCAGTTATATACCCTCGTTACATGGGAGCTAAATGCACCCTTGCAAATCCCTACGGAGGGCTGTGTGATAGCTAAATGAAATCCAATTGACTGCAAGTCGAAACAAGCCTAACAGCGCTCCAGACCCGAACACTTGTTCGATATATGTTATAGCCTATTCACAGAAGCCGCTTTGAGGAAGGATCGACTCTAGACATTTCAGCCAGTGCAAAATCAAGCTCAAAGCATTCCTCGAAAACAAAACGAGCAGATAGACGAATCTCTGAGGTTATATCGAAAACATTCATCCAATGGATGGAATCTCTAGCATGTTAGAACCATAAGATATTACTATGAGTAATATCGCTAACGTTATTGCTAGCAAAAGGGGCATCATGACAGAACATCTTCCTTATGATTACGAGGAACTGGCCTTCGATCTCTACAAGGCAGCGGACGATCTCTTAGACAACCTTGTTTCTATGCGGAAATATCGAGGCATGACACAATCTCAACTAGCCGATGAAATGGGAGTCAGCCAATCGTATATTTCACAGATTGAAAACGGCCAGAAACAGCTCGTTTCCCTACTCACAGACTATGCGCAGGAAGTCGGAGCACGTATCAAATACGAAGTTGAACCGGCAGAAAAGAAGCCCCACGGTAATCACTAGGGGAAAACCTTTCGCACGCGTTTTCCTTGGCTTGGACATACTTCAAGAAGGGCTGATTCAACAGCTTCAAAGGCACGGCATCTCCTCCACATCATTTGTTCCACTATCAATTACCGTTTCGGGGAACGAAGCCCGGTAAATTTCTTGGCCTGTTAAAAGTCAACGATGTTAAGTTCTTATCCTCAGGTAAAGAGCCATGCATAATCCTGTAATTTCGAATTTCAAGATTGGTCCAATGCATGGCCTCTTCATTCTTTGCAATGCAACACATACATTCCAAATGTTTTTCTTCAGGACAGTAAAGGACGCTGGGACTGTTATTGGGATCGCCCGACCAATACGTATAGTATTTTCCCGCTAGAACAGAATATGTTGTATTCTCACCACAAATCGGGCATTTGCAAACACCTATACAGCACGAACTCCGAATGGGATCTTCATCATGCCATTCACTCCGGTAGTCGTCCCAACGCTTTCTAATCCTACGTTTTTCTATCTGCAGTCGAGACCTCTCCGAAACAGCATCTTCATTTCGCTTCTCCACATATCGTTCCCTATGGAACGACAACCATTCTTGGAAAAGATCCCTTTCCGCATGAATAAATGGGTTCTCGCCCCGTGTTGGATAAATCGCTTTGAGCGCATCGTCAGACATGTCAAATTGACGTCGGGCATAATCTCTAAATAATCCGAATTTGCAAATCAAATCATCAACGCCACCGATTAGCAAGTTCTCATGAACCGCTTTATTTCGCATATTCAAGAGATCATCAACCTCATGAATGGCATTTCCTGCGAAGTCAATCTGGGCCTCCTCGCCTTTTTGCTCGTGGATAATACTTCCTATGGGACGCGTGCGATGACCGACGATACCCATCTGCTCATCTTTTGAGCTGTGGAATGGAAGCGCAAAACAATTGCCTTCCCCAAATGGCTTAACCCACAAGCGGTTCAACTCATCATTTTCAATAAGTAAGCCACAGACCAACTGCTCGACAGCAGCGCCAGCATGATAGCAGCAGTCGAGCAACCGAGACTGCCCCAAAAGATCTCGTTCAGGATTATCAGCGACTTTCTGGACCTCTTCAGCATGCTGATACACACCGGCATAAAAAACCTTCGCATATAGCGAATTAAAATCCTCAGACATTTCTTTTCCATCCGTCGATTCTTATTCACCCTCAGAATTATCTATACCTTCTACATAGTGGCCACAATTACACCAGTACATACACCACGTTATTGAACCGATCAAAACTTATCGAACAGCAAGCCAAAGAACTCGATGAGAACGACCCCGACAGCCGTGAATCCGACAACCGCAATAATGAGGAAGCTTAACCCATGATCGGAAAACACTCATCGTATTCCTCGAAGGTCAACGGATTGGAATTCTGCAAGAAGACATATCCGGAAAGCATTCCTTCACCTACGATGTCAACGCTCCCGCGCAACTGTCCCTATCCATGCCAAGACGATCCGAACCATGGACCGGCAAGCCCATAGAAGACTACATCGATGGCGTGCTCCCAGACGATCCCATGATTCGTAGAACAATTGGCAAACAATATGGAGTCAATGGCAAGGAAACCAGCGCTCTAGAGAATTGTAACGATTCCGCTTTAGAGAATCGGAAGATTCTCATACAAAAAATCGAAGAGGGGCTTGTCAAACAATGTAAACGCGTTGAAAGTTGGTTCGTCTGAACTAAGCAACGATTTGGGAGCGGATGGGGGCGGGGGTTACCGCACGGTGTTTGCGCATGCTTTTCAGGATTTTGCGGATCGCACCGTTCGTCTGTTCGGCGGCGACGCAGAACATGCCGAATTCGCGGCCATGCGGGTCGGCGATGTCCTTCGGCTGGGGAATCATCGGACGAATTATCGAAGATTTCTTGATTACCGACTGAAGACGCTCCTGGATGGTCAGTCCGGCAATCATATTGTTGCGAGCGCAGTAATCGCACATATTCGCGAAATCGTCAAGCAGGAACGTGTATCGTACGGCGGCTGGCGCCAACGTGACGATTTCCTTGCGCTGCTGCTTTTCGAAGCAGAGGATCAGGTCAGCTTCGTCGGCCATCTGTCGGGTCAGGCGTCGGGAACGGAAACCGCTCGACTCAATGCCGACGCTTTGCATAAGGCGGCCGCTCGACGGATCGATCGGATGCATCGGCAAACCACGCGTGCCGGCGCTTGACACCTGCACGGTGGTGCCGTTCAGATAGTGGGTCATCAGGAGCTCGCCCATAGGGGAACGGCAAATGTTGCCCGTGCAGACGAACATGATGTGCATACCAAACCCCTTGAAAACTTCTTCAACCAACGGTTTTCCGCGACACAGAGCCTTGCGGTGCTCTGCAGCGCGCTCTCACAACCTGCTATTTTATCGCGAAGTATGCCATTTGTGAAAAATCGTGCCCAGAGCTTCACAACACCCGACATCGGCGAGACGTTTCAGCGTACTTCGAGGGTGGCGAGGAGGGCACGGTGGTCGGAGCCGGGGATGTATGCGGTTTTGAGGTTGCCTACGGTCACGCCTTTGTCATGCACGATATGGTCGATTTCGGCGATCGGCATCATGGCCGGGTACGTCATGTGCAGGCCTTCGCCCGCCTGCTGGCCGGAATCCAGAAAACGGCTGCCGAGCAGGTATCGGAAGCTGGCGTGGTCCCATGTGGAGTTGAAATCGCCCATCAGCACGTACAGATTGTCGTAATGCTGCAGTTGGGCGAGCGAGTCGAGACTACGGTTCCACAGACCTTGGTTGCGGGGGCGCGGCGAGAACGGGTGGACGGAGCCGAAGCGCACCTTGCTGCCGCCGAAATCGATCGTCGCGGCGGAAACGCTGCTTGATTCCACGGGAATGAGGTTCTGTTTGGCGTTTTCCATCGGCGCGGCGCTGTACAGCACGTTCACACCGCCGTTGTCATGCCACGTTTGCTGCGCGGCCACGGAATACGGCAGATAATTGGCGATTCCGGCGCTGTTGAGCCGGTTGAGCAGGTCCCATGACACTTCCTGCAGCGCGAGCACTTCCACATGCTCGTTTTTGACGATTTCGACGATCCGATTGGCGTCGGCATGCCCTTCCTTGGTGTTGAAGGTCATGATGCGGGCGTACCGGTCGGACGTGTTGGGCAAGCCGTCGGACGAGACTTGCGTGACTGCGGTGCTGGCCGCGTCGGAAATCGTTTGCTGCGGCCTGATATAACCCCAATGCCAGCCGATTTGCACGACCACGCACACCACGCTGACGGTGGCGAGTAGGACGCGTTCGCCTATTGCACGGACGGCTATCGCGGTGATCGCAATAATCAAAGACAGTATGCCCAGCCACGGCATCAGCGCGACGATAAGCGGCACGTACCGTTTGCCGTCGAGGTTGTTGGGCAGCATGCGCAGCAGCATGGCCAGCAGGATGACGGCGGTGGCCAGCCAGAGCACCGCGGTCAGAAGGTGTGTTGCTGCGGTATGGCGGGTCATGCCATGTTGCGCGCGGTCGAGGGGGCGGCTGGCGCATGCTTTGTCGAGCTGCGCGCCCAGATCCTCGATTTCGCTTTCGCTTGTGCGTTCGCGTTCGGCATCGTTATTGCCGCCGTTCTCACACTCGCTTTCGCAGGTTTGCCGCATGGTTGCCTTTCATTACGTTCCCGTTCACCATACGCAACACGGCACGGGTGCGCCACCTCCTTCCCGCGAGGTTCACAGTGCTTTTACGTGCACCCGTACCGCATGCCACTATGCGGACATTTCTCTCTCATTTCCTACTGCGGGGAATGGCGGCACTTGAGCAAACCACGCTCATGACATGCCTACGGAACGGCGAAAATGCGGTAAGGGCGGACAGGTAAGGCTAGGCGGCGTGGGGGTGGACGCGATTGAGTGCGCGCTGGACGGTGTCGCGGGTGGAGCCGGCGCCGTTGCCGCGGACGCCGAAGAAGACCATGACCACCATGATGAAGCAGATGGTGGCGCTCACGCGCAACGCCCACTGGATGCCAAACACGTTCGCCACGGCATACATGTTCTTCGCGCCGCCGATCGCAGCCCAGCGCAGGGCGGTAAACGTTTCCATCAGAATCACCAGCACGGGTGCGCCGATGGCACCGGCAATCTGGCGGACCGTGTTCGTAACGGCCGAGCCGTCGCTCACCTCCTCAGGTTCCAGACAGTTCAGCGACCACGTGGTGATCGGCATAAGCACGAATCCCATGCCGATCTGGCGCACGAACTGCCAAATCGACACCCACCAAATCCATGAGGTCATGGAAATCAGACTCATCATAATGGTGCCGAACAGCAGGGTGATCGAGCCGATCAGCGCCACCGGACGCGCGCCGAAACGGTCGAGCGCCTTGCCTCCGAAAAACTGCGCGATGCACTGGCCGAACGCGCCGGGCAGCATCATCAGACCGCTGATCGTGGCGGAATAGCCGCGGCAATCCTGAATGTACAGCGGCATGATCACCATAATCGAGCTGAAGGCGAAGAACGACAGCGCGGCGGTGACGGTGCCGACGGTGAAGCTTTTGTTTTTCAGCACGCTCAGGTTGAGCAGCGGAGGTTGCTTGGACGGGTCGGCCGCCTGCCTGCGAGCGCCGTGGATCTGCCGCAGCACGAACCAGACGATGCCGACCACACCGATGAGCATGGCGAGCCACACCATCGGATGCGTGAATGGATACGATTCGATGTTCGTGAAGCCGAACATGAGTCCGCCGAAGCCGAAAATCGACAGGCCGACGGAGAAGAAGTCGGCTTTTGCGGACGCGTCGCGCGTGCCGAAATTACGCAAGCCGAAAATCGCCAAAAACAGTGAAATCACGCCGATGACCGTCAGCGTGAGGAAGATTGATCGCCAACCGTTCAAATCGGTTTGCACACCACCCAACGTGGGGCCGATCGCGGGCGCGACGCTCATGGCCATGCCGACGGTGCCCATCGCCATGCCACGGCGCGAAAGGGGGTAAATCGAAAATACCGTGATCTGCAGGACCGGCCACATCACGCCGGTGCCGACGGCTTCCAGCAGACGGCCGATCAAAACCAGTACGAACGATGAGCCGAGCCAGGCGAACACCGAGCCGAGCGTGAACACCGCCATCGATGCAATCACGATCTGGCGGGTGGAGAATCGGCGGGTCAGGTAGGCGGTGAGCGGCACCATAACGCCCATGACGAGCTGGAAAATCGACGTCAGCCATTGGCCGGTCGTCACGGAAATGCCGAAATCGGACACGATGGTGGGCAGTGCGGCGCTCAACTGCAGCTGCGTGAAGTTGCCGACGAACGTGATAAAGGTGAGAATGGCGATCGATACGAACGCGACATGCGTCAAATGGTCGTTTTGGTACGATTCCTCGCGCGTGAGCGGGCAGGATAGGCTGTGGCGATTGTTGTTGCGGTTGTTGCCGCTGTTGTTACTGCCGTTGCCGCCGTTGTTGTGGCCGCCGTCGCTGCCGTTGCTTCCGTGGACATCGCGGTTCGGACGCGGTTTTGTCTCCGGTTCCATATTCTTCAGCAATTAAACCCCTCCGTTTGCAGACTGCACAAGTCTAATACCGTGGGTAGACGGAGCGTGCGGCAAGGGTGCGGGAAGTCTCGTATAACGGAAGTGTCGGTGCGGCGGAAATCAGGCTTTGCCGAGCATTGTCAGCACGATCAGCACCACATTCAATGCGACGATCAGCGCGGCGACCGCGATATTGACGACGTGCTTGACCGGACCGTCCACGTACTCCCCCATCAGCGTGCGGTCGTGCGTGTAACGCATCAGCGGAATAATCGCAAATGGAATGCCGACCGACAACACGACCTGGCCGACGATCAACGCTTCCGTCGGATTGTTGGCGAACCACAGCACCACCAACGCGGGTACCAGCGTCACCACACGGCACGCCCACATCGGCGCTTTGATGCGTAGCAGGCCGTGCATGATTTCGCTGCCGGCGTACGTGCCGACCGACGTGGAACTCAGGCTCGACGCAAGCAGACCAATCGAGAAAATCGTGCCGACCACCGGGCCGAGCACATGCTGAATGGCCCGTTGCGCGCCTTCGATGGTGTCGGTGCCGGTCATGCCGTACAGCGAGTTCGCGGCGAGGATGAGCAGCGCGAGGTTGACCGAACCGGCCAGTATCAGCGCCCAAGCAACGTCGATTTTGCTGCCGTGAAGTAGCTTTTTGATGCTCGGCTTCGCTTCGCCGGGGGCGTAATGGTCGTTGACGAGCGTGGAATGCAGGTAGATGGCGTGCGGCATGACCGTGGCACCCAGCATGGACGTGGCCATAAGCACGGTATCAGTGCCTTTGAAGCGTGGAATCAAGCCGGCGACGACTTCTTTCGGATTTGGCGGGGCGATGAACAGGCCGGCGATGAAACCGAACGTAATCACCAGCAGCAGGCCGATGATGAGTTTTTCGAAAATGCGATGCGTGGCGCCTTTTTCGAAAATCAGCAGCACCGTCGACACCGCGCCGATGATGCAACCGCCGACGAACAGCGGCAGACCGAACAGCAGTTTCAGTGAGATCGCACCGCCGATCACTTCCGCCAGATCGGTGGCGATGGCGATTACCTCAGCCTGCATGAAGAACATGAAACGGCCCGCGTCGCCAAGCCGTTCGCCTAGGATTTCCGGCAGGCTTTTGCCGGTGACGATGCCGAGTTTCGCGGACTGGTATTGGATAAGCACGCTCATGCAGTTGGCCAGTACCAGCACCCACACCAGCAGGTAGCCGTAGCGCGCGCCCGACGTGATGTTCGCCGCCACGTTGCCCGGATCCACGTATGCGACCGCCGCCACGAACGCGGGGCCGAGGATGCCGGCGAGCGCGTGGCCGTAGTGGTACGGCCGGGCGGATCGGTCATGCTGCGCAGTGATCGTCATATTCTTCGAATCCATATCGTTCTTCATATCCACGCAACGTTATAGTGCGTTTTCCACGCAGAATTGTTACGTCTGTTACGGAAAGCTGAACAGCTGCCGAACATGCGCCGATTGTGGGGCGGACAGGCCGCGATCACGGAAGCCGCTAAACTGGTGCAGAGAACATCGCATTTCGACTCAAGGGGTTGTTCCATGACTGTTTTCCACACTCCGATGATCACGCTTTCCGACGGCAATCTGATTCCGCAGATCGGCTTGGGCGTGCTGCGCATCGACGACGAGGGCGTTACCCCCGTGGTCGAGAGCGCGCTGGAAGCCGGTTATCGCCATATCGATGGCGCTGCGGGGTACAATAACGAGGCTGGCGTCGGACGTGCGCTGCAGAACGCGGGCTTCACGCAGGGTGAGAATCGCAAGAACCTGTGGGTGACGACGAAGCTGCGCGATTCGGAACAGGGGTACGATTCCGCACGCAAGGCGTTCGACCGTCAGCTTGACCTGCTGCAGCTCGATTATGTGGACATGTATATGCTGCATTGGCCCACCCCGTTCAATTGGCGTTCCGGCGAAACGTGGAAGGCGTTCGACGAGTTCCGCGCGGAGGGTCGCGTGCGTACGCTTGGCGTGTGCAATTTCCTGCCGGAGCATCTTGAGCGGCTGCATAAGGAAACGGGCGAATATCCGGCCGTCAACCAGATCGAACTGCATCCCACGTGGCAGCAGCGCGAGGTGGTGGCGTATTGCAAGGCGCACAATATCGCGGTCGAGGCGTATTCGCCGATGGCGCGTGGCGCGGATCTCAATGCCGGCGATGGTGTGATCGAACGCATCGCGCGGGCGCATGGCGTCACCGAAGCGCAGGTGATCCTGCGATGGCATATCGAAAACGGCACGATCATCATTCCCAAGTCGGTGCATGCGGACCGGCAGCGGCAGAATCTCGACCTGTTCGGTTTCGTGCTTGACCCGGACGAGCATGCGGCCATCGATGCGCTCGACGGGCCGACGCGCGCCGGGCACGATCCGATGACGTTCACGTACGCGTAAGACTGCTTAGGGTGCGATGACAAGGCGCGGATCGCGTGACGGCACGCATTTTCGCCGACGGCTGTTCAATGCCGACGGGCCGGTGGAACGCATACTGATCCTGCTGGTGATCGCCGTGGTGGCGGGCATCACCATCGGCCTGCTCATGCCGAAAGCAAACCCGACCGTCGGCGAAATAACAGGCGAATACACCGCGTCAGGCACCGCCGCGCAAACGCTGCAGCAGCTGACGGTCGACGATAATCAGCGGCACGCCGGCTACGATCGCGACCTGTTCGGCTTCCGCCAAACCGATGACGACGGCAACGGATGCGACGTGCGCGAAGACGTGCTGGCGCGCGACCTCACCGACGTGCGCTACCGGCAGCATGGATGCAAAGTGGAATCGGGCACGCTGGCCGACCCGTACACCGGCAAAACAATCCACTTCGTACGCGGCGCGCGCACCTCGTCGGCGGTGCAGATCGACCATGTGGTGGCGTTGGAGAATGCCTGGCGGTCGGGCGCGAGCACGTGGGACCAAGCCAAGCGGTACCGGTTCGGCAACGATATGTACAACCTGCTCGCGGTGGACGGGCCCGCCAATCAGGAGAAGGGATCCGCGTCGGCCGCGTACTGGCTACCCACGAACGGCGCGTACCGGTGCGAGTACGTGGCCCGGCAGATCGGCGTGAAAGCCAAGTATGGGCTGAGCGTCACCACCAAGGAAAAGCGGGCGATGCTGTCCGTGCTGCATGGCTGCCCGGCGCAAAGCGTGCCGGAGCGGTGAGGCGCGTGGCAGGTGGCGGAGCGTAGGTGCGCGGTGAAGCGTAGGTGAGTGGCGGAGTCTCCCGAAATGTGTCACGATTCGAAATTTCGGCTGTTTTTTCGAATCGTGACACATTTTTCCTTCCAAAAAAACAATACGGGGGTATAAAACGACATATTCCCAAGGAAAATGCCTCAAAAACATACCCCCGAACCGAAAGTGATGTGTCACGATCCAAAATTTTGGTCTTTTTTTCGAATCGTGACACAAAAAACAAGCCTCCTATATCCTGTGCGCAACCAAACGCATCGGAATGACGCGCGACGAACACGATTATCAGCGGCTTTCAAGGATTCCAGCGCCGATCGCCACAAAAGAGGCACAACACCGAGGAGTCGCGATCATGCGGAAAGCGGGCGGCCTCACGCGCGCACCCAACGAAACCGCATCAGTCAAGCAGCCTAAGCTTGCGGGCTTTCCGATAACGCAGCACCACTTTGCGCCATGGCAAGGGCGTGGTCACCCCAATCGGCCGACCGACGATCGAAGACAACGCATGGGCAACGTTCATGGCGAACGCGGCGCGATGCAATTCGTCGGACAAATCCAGCTGCGTGACCGAAAACACAGTCCAACCAGCGGCCGCAAGACGCGACAGCTTGTTCTGATCGCGCCGATATTGCGCACGGTCAGTACGATGATGGTCACCCTGATAGTCCAGGCCAAAACGATGCTCGGCATCGACAAGATCCAACGTCACCGCAGCGCCATTCGCAAAATTCACGCCGGGGACCACACAGTTCGGTTGCATAATCGGCAGGCCATAACGCACAAGAGTCAGCCTCATTTCGGTCTCCTTGGGGGAATCGCTGCCTGACTGCACGAGCGCCAACGCATCCAGACACTTGCTCCGGTATGGGACGTTCTCAGTTTTAACAAACTCAATCAGCCCCTTGCGAGTGGCGAATCGATGGCGAATCAACGACTCCGCAACCATGACGATGTCCTGGATACCCCACCGGCCGGCAGCCAAAGACCACGCCGGAACGGGCATAAGCACCGGAACTCCAGCAACCTCACGCACGTGTCGCGCGGACAAGCCCTTCCAGACATGCACGGTCACATCGGCCGACACCGATGTGCTTTTCTTCACACGGCCGCGACGAGCCGGCGATTGGGCGACCGTATGAAGTTTCGCCGGGGATTGCGGGAATTGGGAAGGCTGAGAAGCCGACTGCCGAAGACCTGGAATCTGATTCCGAGAAACAGCCTGGGAATCCGGGAAATATTGAAAATCCGAATCCGGGAAATCCTGCCCTAAGCGGATAGAGTGCTCGGAATGGCCGAAAGCCGGACTTTCTCCACTCCATCCATAGTCCACGTCCGTCCCAGCGTAACCGCCTTGCGACGAACGCAGCGAAACAACGGAGCAATCACTATCTGCGGGCAGCTCGACGCCCCAAATCGCGAGCGCGGTCTCGTGACTTACGGGATGCCGCAACTCCACGGACTGGGCAATGCGGAGAATACGCCAGCTGGCTTCGGACAGGGTCGCCCGCTGGATCGGCTTGTATGCATCATCAGCATTCATGGCGTGCAATATAAACGATGGCAACGGTTTGATGTGCGTTTTTCCAAAGTTGTGGTCGGAGAACATGCGATTTGGGGCAGTTCAGCATGGCATGGCCGTAATTCCAACGATTTGGAGCGCAACAGCCTGTGGATAACCAATGGAGATGGTTCCAGCTACCACCGCAGCCTTTACAAGGGACGCGGCCTGGCACTTCCGGAAGTGCGGCAAACCGGTATTTCTTTTCGCTTGGGGAATCGGGGATGGATCAGCCTCAGCCCAGCCTTCAAGGCAATTCGGACCAATTCATCACGAACCAGCACAAACTAGTCTCAAGCGAGCCTTGAACCAGCTTTGGAGCGGAATCTTCCGCTATAAATGTGTCACGATTCGAAATTTCGGCTGTTTTTTCGAATCGTGACACATTTTTCCTTCCCCAAAAACAATACGGGGGTATAAATCGGCGCATTTCCAAGGAAAATGCCTCAAAAAACATACCCCCGAACCGAAAGCGATGTGTCACGATCCAAAATTTTGGCCATTTTTTCGAATCGTGACACAAAACAAGCGACACGGGCAGTACCGGAAGAGTAGGTCCAAGGCCTGCTCTGGAAAGGGCGGAGCTGGCGCACAGATAGCGTGGGCAGTGCCGGAAGAGCGGAATCAAGGCCTGCGACGGAAGCGAGGAGGGCACTCAGGGGAGGAGAAGGCATGCGGAAAGCGGGAGCACTAGGCGGCGCGAAACCAAACACGCGACACTAGGCACGGGTGGTGGCGCGGGCTATGATGCGGGATTGGGTGGTGATGAGCTCCGGTTCCAACGTACGGCTGCCGTCGATGCGGTTGATGATGCGGCTGACCGCGGTCGGCGCGATCCAGTCGAGGCAGGAATCCATGGTGGTCAGCGGCGGCTGGAAATATGCGGCTTCCTCGTTGTTGTCGAAGCCGATCACCTGCACCCGGTCGGGCACCGCGATGCCGTTCGCTGCCAAAGTGAACAGTGCGCCCAACGCAAGCTGGTCGTTGAACGCCACGATGCCATCGAAGGGGATGCCGGAGTCGACGATGCGCTGCGTCATGCGCGCGCCCGAGCCGATGGTCCAATCCTGGCCGACGTTGGGCACTAGCCGTGTGTCCAATTCGACGCCTTGGTCGGCACACGCTTCGAATATGCCTCGCATGCGCAGCTGCGCGTTGCCTTCCACGGCGTCGCGCAGCTCGAGGATATGCTCCGGATCGGTTCGCGAGCCGATCACCGCAAGATTCGTGGCACCGTGGTCGAACAGGTATTGCGCGGCGAGACGCGCCTCCTGGACGTCGTCCGGGGTGACATGGTCCGCCTTGCCATGCGTGGACCGCGCGCCCACGCAGACCAGCGGATAATCCACGTCCAGGTCCTCGGGATCGAGATCCTCGACTTCGGAGATGGACAGGATCATGCCGTCCGACACCGTGGCATTGAAGTTTCGCAACAGCGCGCGGGCACCCTGCGCGGATCCTTCCGCATACGTGGTGATGTACACGGAATAGCCGTAGATGCGGGCCGCGTCGATCACCCGGTTGGCCAGTTCGGCCAAATATGGCGCGGTCAGGCTCGGCACCGCGAGCGTGATGAAGCCGGTTTTGCCGCGATTGAGATTGCGGGCCGACACGTTGACGCGGTAGCCGAGCCTGTCGATGACGTCCTGCACTTTTTCGCGTGTGGCGTCGGCCATGCGGCCGGAATGGTTGATGACGTTCGACGCGGTTTTGAGGGAGACTCCGGCCTCTTGCGCCACTTCACGCAGTGTGACGCGTTTCCTGTCAGACTTGTCCGGCTTCACTTCGGCCATATCTCCCCCTAACCGCATCCGTCATCGATATTCGACTTCCGACTTTACCGCCTTACCACGAGCACGCCGTTGCGGCGCACGGTGTACGAGCCGGGCTTTTCCTCCCGATCCGTCTGGAACAGGATGACCGGCTCGCCTTCGATGCCTTGCAATTCGACCGTCTTCTTGCCACGGGGCAGGTAGAAGTCGAAGGTGGCGTCGGCGGAGGCGCGCACGGTGTGCAGCACGTCGGCATTCTCCTGCGACGAGGCCGCGAGATATGCGCGGACCAGCTTCGTCAGATCGGCCACATCCAGGTCGCAGCCGACGAAATACGCTTCGCCGGAGCCGTACGGATTACGGGTGACCGCGGCCGTGCCGTCGAGCTCCCATTCGTCCGCTTCCTCGCCGGCGTACGTGGCAAGCACCTGCGCGTGTTCGCCGGTCACGTTCACGTCGTTCTGCCACAGGCGGGTCGTGGTGCCGTCCAGCGCGGCCGAATCGTCGGCGGACGACAGTCGGATCTCGCCCGGCTCGCCTTCGGCTTCGGCGCCGAGGATGTTGAATTCCTCGCCGCGGACGCCCAGCATCGAGCGCAACAGGCCATCGCCCGCGCCCGGGTATCCGCCGAGCCAAGTGTGGAAATGCTCGTCGATCAGTCCGGTCGCGTAGCCGACCACCACGCGGCCGCCGGCGGCCGCGAAGTCGGCCAACCGCTGCGTGTCGGCGGCGCTCAGGATCAGCACGGTCGGCAGCACGACGGTCTTGTACGAGCTCCAGTCGTAGGCGAGCGGCACGATGTCGGCGCGCGAGCCCGCGTCCAGGAACGCGCGGTACCAGTCACGCACGTCATGCCAGTGGTTGAGTTTCATGCTCGGCAGGGTCTGGGAGCGGGTGGCCCATTCCGATTCGGCGCTGAAGAGGATCGCCGTGTCGGAGTGCGCCAATTCGGTGCCCTGCACGCCGGCGTCGGCGAGCGTGTGCAACGACGCGCCCAGCTCGCACACCTGGCGGAACAGCTTCGTGTCCTCGCCGGCGTGCGGAACCATGGCCGAATGGAACGCTTCGGCACCGAACGCGGACGCGCGCCACTGGAAGAAGTTGATGGCGTCGGCGCCCATGGCCACATGGGCCAGGGAGTCACGCACGGTCTCGCCCTTGCGCTTGCGGGTGTTAAGCGGCTTCCACTGCACCGCCGAGGTGGAGTGTTCCATGACGTACCACGGCTTGCCGAGCGCGAGCGAATCCATGAGAGCGTCGGAGCAGGCCAGCTCGTCGAGGTGGGATTCGCCCTCGTGGAAGTAGTGGTCGTTGGATACGAAGTTCACTTCCTTGGCCCAGGCGGCGTAGTCCATGCAGCACTGGTCGGTGGAGACCATGAAGTTCGTGGTGAACGGCTTGTCGGGGCAGATTTCGGCGATCGCGTCGCGTTCGGCTTTGTAGAAGTCGAGCAGCATGTCGTTGCCGAACCGTTCGAAGTCGAGCTTCTGGCCGGGGTTGACCATCGAGTCGGCGCCCATGAACCGTGGGATGAGCACTTCGTCGAAGCCGTTCATCTCCTGGCCCCAGAAGGTGGTGCCCCACGCCTGATTGAGCGCGTCGATGGTGCCGTACTTGCGGCGGCACCATGCGCGGAAGGCCTCGAGCGCGTTGTCGGAGTAGTCCTCGCGGTTGTTCCACCCGTATTCGTTGCCCATGTGCCATGCGGTCACATACGGGTTGGTGCCGTACCGTTCGGCGAGCTTGCGGCACAGGGTCAGCGCGTATTCCTTGAACACCGGGCTGGTCGGGCTCCAGGATTGGCGCGAGCCGGCGTTGACCGGATGGCCGTACTTGTCACGCGGAAGGACCTCCGGGTGGCTTTCGTACAGCCACAGCGGCGCGGTCGCCGTCGCGGAGGCCAGGTCGACCACGATGCCGGCATTGCCGAGTTTGTCGATGATGCGGTCGAGCCAGCCGAAATCCCAACGATCCTCGGTGGGTTGGATGCGATCCCAGCTGAAGATGGCGAGGGCCACGGTGTTGACGCCGGCCTGCTTCATCAGGCGGATGTCGTCGTCCCAGATGTCCTCGGACCATTGGTCGGGATTGTAGTCGCCACCGAAGGCGATGCCGCGGCCATCCGCGGTCAGCAGTTCCGGCCATTCGAAGTTGCGTCGCGCACTCACGATTATCTCCTTTGGTAATTGGCATAAAGCCATGGTTTTTTGTATATTACATTCGTTATTCGCCCACCGGCATGTGGTACACCGGTGTAGCATACACGTCGGTGACGTCAGCGACGCACGCATCGGACTGCTCCAGGCGGGCCGCCATCGACGATGTTACCTTCACGCGGACCCCGCGCCTCAGCGGCGTGACGACCAGCGTCAGCTTTCCACCAGCGGCATCGATGGCATCCGCGTAATCGCGCAATCCGACCTGCCATGTCTCGCCGTTGCAGAAATTATCGGCGATCAGCACATCGCCGCAGAACAGCCAGCCGATATCGCCCTGGTATGCGATGTTCAGCATGACATCGGCGACCTGCCGTTGATCGCGGAAAAGCCGTCCCATGCCAGCCGGCAAAGCGATTTCGTACCGATCGGCGTGCAGTCTTCTCAGACGCGCATACACCGATACGGGCTCCACCGGCCGCGGAGAGCCGAGCAAGCCTTCCGGATATGCGGCGATCCCGTTTTCGGCGCGGGGCGATTCCAGCGTCCCCCCATCGCCGTCCTCGTACAGCAACGCGTTGTCGTCGTCGACGAAGGCGAGGCCTCCGTCCAACACCGTCATCCGCCCGGCGAGCGCTCGTGTGACGCATACGATCTCCGCCGCGTCCCGGACCATGAAGCGTTCGAAATCCGCCTTGCCGACGGTGACGTCCTGGATGTCGCCTTCGAAATGGAACGTCAGCTCATCCATGCCATCGGGCTTGAGGAACACGAACGTGCGGAACGGTCGGCCCGGCACCCGCAGCACGGTGACCGGCTGCAGGTTGGCGCGGACGAGCCGCACGCCGTCCAGATCCATGTTGAACGGCAATATGCAGTTCTCCCCCTCGGCGAGGCCGATGCCGGTGAACCGTATGCGCTCACCGGTACCCGTCGTCACGTCGATTTGCTCACCGTGACGGCTCGGCACGCGCGCATGGTCCTGGAAGTTGTCGATGGACACGAAACCCCGTTCGCCATCGCTGCGCACGGCATACCGGAGGGTCTCGGAGTCGGACGGATCGATGCGGTCCTGCCCGTCCTGCAACGAGACCGGCATTCCGGCGAGTTCCGGCCCGAAGGCTTTGACGAACTCGTGCAGGGTGCGCAGCCGCCGGTAGGATTCCCGCACCTGTCCGAATTCGCCAAGGGGCGCTTGGAAATCATAGGAGCGTTTCGGGGTCTGCCCCTCATTGAGGAATCCGGCCGCGCCCTTCGGGTTGGTTCCGCCATGGAACATGTAGTAGCCGAGGAAATCGCACCCCGAGCCGAGCTTGATGTTGGCCATCGCGTCGACGGAGCGCTTCGGCAGCACGAAACGGTAATCGTACGAATTGAACATCCCGCCGCCCATCTCGCAGCAGGCGTACGGGCGGCTGTCCGGATCGTACGGGGGATCGAAGCCGTCGCTTGTGCTGGAGCCATGCAGCCTCCGGTATCGGTACTCGTCGGTGGCGGGATGCTCCGTCATCCCCTCGGCACCGACGCCGTCGTAGAACAGCCACGGCCGGTACGCGTATCCACCCCACAGCGGCAGCATGTCGTCCGGAACCGGTGACTGCCAGCCGGTGCAGGTGAACATCGGCGGGTCGATGCCTTCCTCGATCGCGATGTCGCGCAGCCGTTCCAGGTAGCCGGCCCCATCGTGGCCGGACGGCACCCATTCACGGCTGATGCCGGTGGTCATCTCCCAAGGAGCCGACGACGCCATGTACTCGTTGTCGACCTGGGCCGCGATGATCGGCCCGCCATCCTTGAAATACAGGCCGCGCAGCTGCTGCGCGATATGCGCGTAGAGACCGCGCACCGCATCGAGGAAGCCGGCGTCGAGGGAACGGACCTCATACGACTTGCCGTACAGCCAGTCGGGAAGTCCGCCGTTGCGCACCTCGCCATGGCAGAACGGTCCCAGCCGCACGATGACGTGCAGTCCGTGCCGGGCGCACAATTCCACGAATCGGCGCACGTTCCTGTTGCCGGAGAAATCCCACTCCCCCTCGCGCTCCTCATGGTGGTTCCAGAACACGTAGGTGGATACGACGTCGATGCCCGCCGCGGCCATCTTCGCGAGTTCCGTGTCCCACCGTTCGGCGGCGATCCGCGAATAGTGCATCTCGCCGGCGATGGGGATCCATGGCGATCCGTCACGGGTCAGGAAGCGGTTCGTGGCGCCCAGGGTCCCGCCATCCGGCCCGCATGCGGCTGCGGCGCGGATGACGGGGATCCCGTATGCGGGCGTCCGCGCGAACTTGCTGGCTTCCGAAAGATCAACCTCATAGCGCATAACGCTGCTCCTTGTCGAATTCCCGCAAGCAGGAGGACCGGTCAGCCCTTGACCGAACCGGCGACCAGGCCGGCCACGATCCAACGCTGGCAGAAGATGAAGAACACGAACACCGGGATGAGCGCGATGGTGGTGACCGTCATGAACAACGGCCAGTTCGTCGTGAAGGTGCTGATCGCGTTGAACACCTGCAGCACGATGGTCTGTTTGTTGGTCGACGAGATGTACACGCTCGGCGTCATGAAGTCGTTCCACGTGCCCATGGTCTGGAACACGATGACGGTGGTCAGGATCGGGCGGATCAGCGGCAGCACGATCGTCCAGAAGATGCGGAACGGACCGGCGCCGTCGATACGGGCGGCCTCGATGATCTCATACGGCAGGCCGCGCATGTACTGCACGATCAAGAAGTAGCAGAAGGTCGCGCCGCCCGTGTAAAGCACGATCAGGCCGAGCAGCGAATCGACGAGACCCACCTGCGCCTCCATGCGGTACTGCGGAATCAGCAGCGTCTGGCCGGGGATGATGAAGGACAGCATGAGCAGCACGCCGATCACGGCGGTGAACTTGCTCTTCTTCAGGATCATGCCGTATGCGGCGAGCGCGCCGAACAGCACCTGCAGGCCGACGCCGACCACCGTCACGATGATGGTGTTCTTGAAGGCGTTGACAATGGGCAGATGCCCGAATGCATACGTGTAGTTCTCGAAATTCCATGTCTTTGGTAACCCAATCGGGTCCATGGACATCTCGGCGCTGCTTTTGAACGTGCTGATGACGATGACGTACAGCGGCACCGCGCAGATCAGCGCGATAGCGATGACGACGACGGAACGGATGATCGAGCCGATACGCTCGCGTTGCTGCAGAGTCATGACAGCCTCTTTTCTACCAGATTGGTGATTACCTGCTGCAGGGCGACCAACAGCGCGCAGCAGATGAAGAAGATGACGCCCAGTGCGGAGCCCAGTCCGTACCGGCTCGAACCGATGCCCGTGAGGATGATGGACTGGGTCACGGTGTAGGTGGAGTAGCCCGGACCGCCGCTGGTGAGGCCATACGGCAGATCATAGACCTTCAAACCACCAGTAAGCAGCATGAAGATGCTCACACCCATGGCCGGAACCATCTGGGGCAGTGTGATGTTGAAGAACTGCTGGCGACGGTTTGCGCCATCGACGGCGGCCTGTTCGTAGATATCGGCGGGGATAGCCTGCAGATACGCCAGATACAGCGTGGCGTGCCAGCCGATCTGAGCCCATACCGCTACGAAAATCACACAGAATTTGGCAAGTTCGGAATTCGACAACCACGGAATCGCATCGATGCCGATCTTGGCGAGCAGCGTGTTGACGACGCCGGACTTCAGCGGGGAGAAGATGTACTGCCAGACCAAGCCGAGCACGGCCATGGACGGCACCGAGAAGAAGAAGAACAGGGAACGGGCGAAGTTACGGCCGAAGAACTTGCGGTTGAGCACCACAGCCAGCGGCAGGGCGATCACGGTGATGAGCACGGTGGTGGCCACCGTGTACAGCAGCGTGAAGCCGAGGCCCGCGAGCAGCGTCGGATCCTTGAAGCACTGCACGTAGTTCGCGAACCACACGAACTTCGCGTCCGCGAAATTGTAACCGGAGTAATCGGTGAAGCTGAACACCAGGCTTTGCAGGAATGGGATGAGGATCACCACGATGAACACCACCATGATCGGCAGCAGGAAGCGTGCCGAGGCGAAGTTCTCCATGAAGTTGCGGTGACGACGCTGCTTGAGATGCAACGCCTCTACCTGATCAGCGGAATGTGGACGCGCCGCTGACGCTGTTGATACTGACATGTTGGTTGCTTTCTACAAAACGTGAGATTGGCAGGTCCAGGCGTGGCGCGGACGGAAGG
>OLRE01001319.1_pt1 | contig 24671 bp, 18 predicted proteins | sample 1672461 | NCBI WGS metagenome assembly OLRE01 (sample SAMEA3136688, study PRJEB25190) | human gut metagenome | biome: human gut; feature: human-associated habitat; material: faeces | place: Austria | collected 2013
GCGGACGTTTCTTTTCCATCATCTTGAGCTTACCCGGAAAGAATTCAGGGTCAGCGAAGTCATCAATCATATGCCAGCGTTTCACGTTGTTGCGGGCATAGCAATATGTACACCCCACTGTGCAGCCAATGACGATATTCATGTTCTGAATCTGATCTTTGATACAAATACTCATGACTTCTGCCACTCCTCAAGATTCTTTCTGATGCGGTCGAGGCATTCCTCAAACTGGGCAATTTCTTCTTCTGAAAAACCTTTGTAGTAAATACTTCCCATCTCGTTAGATACAGAATCGTACTCGCCCTTTAAGGAATGTGCTTTCTCAGTCAGAAACAAGAGTGTTTTCCTTTTATCCGTTTCAGACTGAACACGTCTTATCAGCCCTTGATTTTCCATTTTTTCCAGCATCGTCGTAAGAGATGTTATCGCTAATCCGCATTTGACCGAGAGTGACCTGATTGAGATACCATCCTCCTGCCACAGCACATAAAGAATACGCCCCTGGGCTCCATTAAACGCATCAATATTCTTTTCACTGAGAATCTTCTCGAAAATCCGGTCTCCAAGCTGTTTTATTTTGGTGACAAGAAATCCTCCATTCATTTCCATACAAAAACTCCTATATAGTAGTTTATTAAAAACATACTATATAGGAGTTTTATTGTCAAGAGTTTGTATGTTTCGAGTTGTCGAGTTCAATATACCATACCAAATAGCATTGTAATAGCGCTTATGTACGCCGCCCGCAGGCGGCAAAAGTCAGTCCAGTGGAAATTCCAGTTCGGCAAACTCCGCATCGGTCAGCAGTTTCAGCTTTTCGATGACCTGTTCGGACAACTCCCGCAGAGCGGTCTCGTCCGGCATCAGGTAGCACTGCATCAGCCGCAGTTCGTGGATAAGCCCCAGCCGGGTGCCGGTGTTGTAGAGCATCATCAGGGTCAATTCCTCGTGGTCAAAGTTCATGTTCATCCCTCGCTTTCCGGCAGACGGTAGGATTGCACTCCGGGGCATCGCACTTTTCCTTGAGATTCATCAGTACCGAATGGCGTTCCGGCTGCTTGTCCAGAAACCCCTGTAAATCTTTGAAGCCGATGCTGTCCACATAATGCACAGACACCTCGCCATTGCGTTTAAGTGCGATCACATCGCTGACGGACAGGCTGTGTCCATGATAATCCGTTGGGCGGGCGCAGCTGAATTTCTGGTACAGTTGTTCCAGTAACTCCGCTTGCGGAACGCTGCGCTTTCCTTCCGGGAGATTGCCCCGGTACAGGATTTCGTAATTTTCAATGGACGGAGCAATGTTCTGCTTATTCAGATAGCGCATGGCGGCAAATCGGAGCGCAGGGTCTGCATCCTGATGCAGCTGCATGACCAGATAACAGTCGTGGCCGCTTTGCTGGAATTGCTTCATACGGTATGACTGTATCTCATTTCGGTCTGCAAGTTTCTGGGTAAACTCCTCTTGCGTGAGCGGAATGCAGTCCTTGTTCCGTAGGTTGTGGGTGTACATAATTTCGTCCCGCACTTCTTCGATCATCAGTTCGGGCGCGTCAATTTTTCCGCGCTCCAACAGGCAACAGTCGCCCTGATAGAGAGCATAATTCCATGCGCCATCCTCTGCCTGCACGGTGAGGTAATAGTCATATTCCAGATTCCACGCCCACTGCTCCTGCTGTGTCAGCGGCTCCGGCTCCACGATGGCATGACTGCGCGCCATGCGCTCTGCAAATTCACAGATGTGCTGCACTGTGGACCCAATCTTCATGTGATAGTCATCGAGATATTCGACCACCTCGGAACGCTGGTGCCCATCCGGGAAAGTCATCTGCACAACGCCGCCGTCCGGCACACGGAACAGAGCGTCATCCAGTTCAAGATATTTCCGCCCCAGTTTTTCATCCCGCAGCCTCCGGAACTCACGTTCAATTTTGTCGCGCTCACAGGCAGCCCGCTGGTAGCGAGGTGTCTTCATCAGCTCCGTCCATATTGGACGTACTATTTTGTCGTAGTAGGTCAGCATAAAATCTTTATCCATAGGCATTCTCCTTTTGAAATATGTTGGTGGGTAAAAACAAAAGCGCATCTTCCATTCATCAAGAGTGGAAGTTGCGCTTTTACGTTATATCGTATTTTATTGTGAATTGGGATGCGATACATCTGAACCCCATGTGAGTTGCATCTCAAGGGCCTGTAGCTCACTTGTCCGCCAACCATATTACGCCCCAAACTGCATCATCTTGAAAATCCGCGGCTTGGAGACCATACTTGCGAGCGAGAAAGGTCGTTTGGATGGCGGAACATTTTATACAGACGAATATACGTTGATTTTTCTTTTCTCGCAGTGCATAAGATGTGCACAAAAGCGATATTGCTGGGAGAGCGTTCGGTTCGCATCCGAGAGGTCAAGGGTTCGAATCCCTCTAGGTCCACTTTTAGCAGCAGCGTAATTTTAACGCTGCTGCTTTTCTTTTGCGTACACATAAGTCACACGCTGGCTTTGGGACCTGGACGGATCCGAACAGCACTGCCCTGCTGCAGGCAGGGCAAACTACCAGCCCGGTTCCCAGAATCATAAGCAGGAGAAGCGAAGCCGTCCTTATTTTCTGTTTCATTGCAGGGTCTCCTATTCTTTATCCAGTGATCCAGAAATTGCATCTGCTCTTTCGTATGAAACCAATGCTCTCCGCCCGGCATAACGGTCAGCTCTGCGTTGTTCTTTTCCGCAAAGGCTTTTATGGTTTCCATGGAGGTCAGAGCATCCTTTTCCCCATACAAAATGCGGGTAGGGATTTTCCATGAAATCGGATGCTCTCGGACATAGCAGAGATATTTCCACGACAGTGTTTCTCCAAATGTTGTGGAAATTTCCAGTTTCTCTGCAAGTTCTGCTTCGGAGACGTCAGCCCATTGCATCATGTTGCAAATCAGTTGCTCCATATCAACTACTGGAGAAATAAAATAAGCGGCATCCACCAATTTCTCATTCAACGAGGACAAAGATAAAAACGCACCAATGCTATTTGCCACCAGTGTGAGCTTCCCGCAGCGTTTCCGCACTGCCGTAAAAAATCCGGAAAATTCCTCCGTGGCTTCCCATGGAGATTGTGCGTGGTAGTCGAAACCAATTACTTCACAATTAGGGAATAGGGCTTTATAATGCTCGGCCTCTTGTGCCGAACCGCCCTTTCCGTGAACATATACAACAATTTCTTCCATATAAAATCCTCCAAAAAACGCAGCGCACTCCAATTCTATGGGCTGCACTGCGTCTGAGCGTCTTGCCTGATTCAATTATTCTGCCGCCAATTTCAAAAATTTCTTGTCCGACTGGATGCTCTGGGTCACAAACTTCCCATCCCGGAACAATGCGTATGTTGTGACCGGTGCGGGCACATTTTGTGCTGTCTCTTTCTCTGTGATGTGGATGGTTTTGAACGGGATTCCATGTTCCTTTGCAGCCTCCTGCACCTTTGGCACCCAATAATAGGTGTAGGGGCACTGGTCGGTATAGTAGAGGACAAAGCCGTTTTCCTCCACCTTGGGATGCTTGGCACAGTCTTTGAATTTTGGCGGCGGGGCATTCTCTGCAAGGGGCAGGTACATGAGGTTGATGCCGCAATCGGAGATGTCTGAGACCTTGAAGCCCTTATGGGTCAAAAACTTGGGGTCGGCGAGAAATTCCCGTTTGCGCCCCTCTGCACACAGAATGCAAACGCCGTTTTTGCCCTGCGCCTTGGCATCCCGAAGGCATTCTTCCAGCAGATCGCTGGAATAGCCGTGACCTTTCAAGGAGCCGGAGACCCACAGACAGTTGATATAAAGCCAGCCTGCTGCATCAATGGGTACCCATGCGTTTTCTGCCGGGATGTACTCGATAAAGCATTTGCCGCGCTCTGTACTGCGGTAAAAAACAAGTCCCTCCTCAAAGCGCTGCTTGAGCCATTCTTTCTTGGCAAGGCTCTGTTTGCCGGACATGGCACAACAGATGTGTTCCCTGTCGATGTTTTCTTTGGTGACTCTGATATAGTCCATCGAAGCACTCTCCCCTATCTTTGTACTTTTTCATACCTTCTCCGGCACAGTTTCTTCCAGTTTTCCATCTGTGCCGCAGAGCACTTCTCCGGCACAGCGACCTTTTCGTTTTTGGCTGCGGCTTATCGCATCCGTCCATCGCCGCCCATCAGGGCGGTCATCTCTTCAATATAATCCAGCGGGAACGGCGGAGCGCACAGCGGCTTCATGGCAATGCTCATGAGCTTCATGGGGTTGTCGTCTGCCGCCGCACGGTCTCCCATGCAGCGGCTTTTCAAAAGTTATAGCTTATTCTCCCAGCGCCGTCTCGATGTTCGCCAGCACCTTCTGGCTCAGCAGAACGAAAGCCTGCCTGGTGCGGCCTGCCGAGACTCCCGGGCTGTGGACATTGGGCCGCCGGAAGAAGCCCTCGCTGACGGGGCCTGCGGCGGCGTAGGTATCACAGAAGAAGTGGGTGCCGGGCTTATCCAGCCACTTTTCCAGCGCGGCGGAGTCAAAGCCGGGGCCGATGGAGGTATTGAAAAGGACTTTCCCCTCCCCCAGCGCCTCGAACTCCGGCTCACCCAGGAGCAGGACATTCTTGTTCAGACAGGTGAAGACCACTTCGCTCTCCCGGAGCAGAGTGTCCAACGGCTTATACTTCATGCCTGCGGCCTCGGCGTCGGGCTTATGGCTGCGGCTGTAGTAGGAGATGTCCGCGCCGAGAAAGGTCAGTGCATCGGCGATCATCCGGCCCGAGACGCCCAGACCCACGATACCCACCTTGAGGCCGTAAATTTCCACGGGCTCGTCGTGGAGCATCGGCATCCCGAAGCCGTGGAGCAGGCCGGTCAGCTCGTGGAGGACGTACTCCACCACGCCGCGGTCGCCGTAGTCCCGGATGCCCAGCACCTTGATGCCCTTTTCCCGGGCAAAGACGATGTCCACATTGGCGCTTTCCTCCGAGTAGAGGCTGCAGCACATCCCGATGTAGCGCAGGTTCGGGCAGCGCTCGATGACGTTTTTGCCCATGCGGGAGGTATAGCTCAACAGCGCCGCGTCGGCGTCTCCGATGCGGCGGACGATCTCTTCGTCGTCGGCGGGAATATCGCGGTAAAGCTCGACCTGTTCGGCGTACTGATGCAGCGCTTCCTCTGCTGTGGGGATGAGGCTGACCGGCTCGATGGCTACCAGTTTCTTGAACATGAGACTCCCTCCTTTTTAATAGAAGCAGACCGGCGAAGCGAGGTTGCGCAGAAGAGCCACGGCGCTCCAACCGGCGATGGCGCTGGTGGACGAGCAGATGTCCACCACGGCCTTCACGCCCTCGATCTCGGCAGTGATGCAGTGGTCGTCGCCCACCCAGCCGGGTACGGAGTGCATGGTCACGCCGGTGACGTCGGGGCCGGTGGTGGCCAGCGAGGTGGCCACAGCGACATTGACCCGGCGCGGGAAGGTTGCGATGGCTTCCTTGGCGCTGCCGGTGAAGACGGTGGTCTTCTCGGTGTCGGTCAGCAGATGGTCGGCCCAGACGGGGGTGTTGCGGAAGCCCTTCGCACCGGTGTGGGTCTCGATGCCGGCCTTCTCGTCCAGCTTCAGGGCCTCGGCCATGAGGGAGACGGTCTGCAGCACGTCGAAGCCGCCGATGGCGCCGCTGGCCAGATGCACCTTTGCGCCGCCTTCCTGGGCCGCCTGCTTGACCTCTTCATAAAACGCGAGGTCGGCGAATGCACCGATGGACAGCACCACGAGGTTCACGCCCCGGCGCAGCACCGGAACGGCCATGGCCCGCACCGCTTCCACCGAAGCGGCCTCCACGATGTACTCCGGCTCCAGCGCCAGCAGAGCGTCCACGTCCGCGCAGGCCGCACACCCCACGCTTGCCGCCGTCTTCTCTGCCGAAGCGAAGGTGCGGCTGGTGACGCCCACCAGCTCGTAGTCTTCCAGCAGGCCCTTCTTCCACGCATCGGCCACGATATTGCCGAGGAAGCCGCAGCCCACGATGCCAAATTTCGTTTTCATGATACCATTCTCCTTTTTCCCGCCGGGTCGGCGGGTTTTTCTTTTTCAGTATACCATGCCTTGTGCAGAAAAGCAAAACCCGGCGTTTTTCATAGTTTTTTTGTCATTCACGCACGAAAAGCAGCATTTCACGCAGGTTTGCTTGCTTACTTCCCCAGAAGTGCTATAATTGTATCAATCGAACGTCCATATTTTTTCAACATCCAAAGGAGGTTTTTGTATGCTGTCTTATCGTAAGCTTGCGATGCGTGTTCTGGGCCGCCCCCTCCATACGGGGGGGGGTATCGATTCGCCCCGTCCGGCCTCTCAGCGGGCAGCAGCGTTTATCCTGACCGCCGCAATGCTCACCACCTTTACCGCCCCGGCTTTTGCAAAGACATGGTACATCGAGAATGGTGACATTACGATTTCGGCAGGCAAGACCGAAGGGACGAACAAGGTCTCACAGGGCTCGACCACCGACGAGGAAGACACCGGCACCATCATCACAAATCGTGAGAAGGACGCTTCCTCCCACACCGTGACCATCAACGCCGGGAACGATAAGGTCGAGGTCACGCTGGACAATGTGAACATCAAGGCCGACTCCGGTTCCGCCCTCATTTCGAAAGGCGACGTGACGCTGACCCTGAAGGGCGACAACCATCTCACCGGTGGTAACGGCGGCAGCAGCAGCTACGGCGGCGACGGCATCACCAGCAGCGGCAGCCTCACCATTTCCGGCGGTACGGTCACTGCCACCGGAGGCGATAGCACGAGCAGTGTTGGCTCCGGCGGCAGCGGCATCTACAGCGTCAGCGGCGACGTCACCATCTCCGGCGGTACGGTCAACGCCAATGGCGGCGACGGCAAAAACGGCTCCGGCGGCGGCAGCGGCATCGACAGCAGCGGCGGCGTCACCGTCTCCGGCGGTACGGTCACGGCCAACGGCGGCGACAGCAAAGACGGCGACGGCGGCAGCGGCGGCTACGGCATCAGCAGCAGCGGCGTCGCCATCTCCGGCGGTACGGTCACGGCCAACGGCGGCGACGGCGGCAGCGGCAGCGGCAGCCACGGCGGCAACGGCATCTACAGCAGCAGCGGCGTCGCCATCTCCGGCGGTGCGGTCACGGCCAACGGCGGCGACAGCAAAGACGGCTCCGGCGGCAACGGCATCTACAGCAGCGGCGGCGTCACCATCTCCAGCGGTAGTACGGTCACTGCCAACGGCGGCGACGGCGAAGACGGCTCCGGCGGCCGCGGCATCACCAGTAACGGCGGCGTCACCGTCTCCGGTGGTACGGTCAACGCCAAGGGCGGCAGTGGCAAAAACGGCAACGGCGGCGACGGCATCCGCAGCTTCAACCCTGTCGCCATCTCCGGCGGTACGGTCAACGCCAACGGTGGCAACAGCGATTACAGCAACGGCGGCGACGGCATCCGCAGCTTAGACCATGTCGCCATCTCCGGCGGTACGGTCAAGTCCAATGGCGGAAGCGGCAACCTCTCCGGCGGCAACGGCATCATCAGCTACGACATCGATCTGTCGGGCAGCCTCGAGCTGACCGCCAAGGCCGGTAGTCCCAACGGCAAGGCCCTCTCGCGGGTCGGCAGTGAGCTTGACCTCAACACCATCAAGGACAAGCTGGACCCGGGCGCAAAAGTCACCGCCACCGATGCCGACGGCAAGGTCATCCAGCAGGTCTCTATCCCCCGCCCTGTGGAGCCGGAAGAGCCTTCTTCCTCTTCTGACAGCGGCTCTGCCACCCCGTCCGCACCCGCCTCTTTCCTCCCCGGCCTGACTGTCACCGACAAGGACGGCCAGCGCATCTCCTACACGAGCACCCAGAGCGGCAATACCCTCACCGTCTGCGTCGGACGGTTCATGGCCTCCCTCCGCATCTCGCTGGCTACCCTGCGTCAGCTGCGGGCTGAGGGCATCGAGACCATCACCTTCCAGACCATCCTCTGCTCCACCACCCTCTCGGTGGACGAACTGCTGGCCATGGGCGGCGAGGATACCGAAGTCGTTCTCACCCACCACATCCGTTCTTCCACGCTCACGGTGGGCGGCAAGGCCGTGTAAGGCTCCCTTGTTCCCCGATGATTTTTGTGGTACACTAGGCGCAGAAATCTATAAAAATCGAGGGAAAGTAAACTTATGGCTGGCGACCTTCATACTCATTCCACCTGTTCTGACGGCTCTGTTCCCATCCACCGCCTGCCCCTGATGGCAGCGCGGCTGGGGCTGAGCGCTCTGGCCCTTTCTGACCACGATACCACACTCAGCGCCCAGTACGCCTACGACCACCCGGTGCAGGACGGCGTGCGGCTCATCCCCGCCGCCGAGCTCACCGGCTACGACTTCGAGCGCAGCCATCGCGTCCACCTGCTGACCTTCTGGCCCGACCTCGACTGCCCTGCCCTGCGCCGGCACTGCGACATCATGCGCCAGCGCCGCAACGAGTGCGCTCTGCAGAGCTGCCGGGAGATCGAGGCGCTGTACCCCCAGTTCCGCACCGAGCAGGCGCTGGAATATGCACAGGGCAGCGGCGTCCTCTTCAAGAGCGGCATCATGCAGGCGCTGCAGCAGCTGGGCCTGTGCGACGGCATCTACACCGGGCTTTATCACGAGTTGTTCGGCTGGGAGCCGCGGGGCAAGTGCCTCCACTCCCCCACTTACCCTCCGGTGCGGGAGGTGCTGGCCACGGCAAAGGCCGCCGGAGCCGTGGTGGTGTTCGCCCACCCGACGGTGTACAAGAGTATGCCCCTGCTGCGGGAACTGGTGGCTGAAGGGGCCATCGACGGCATCGAGGTGCATCACCCCCGCAACAGCCCCGAGGACAGGGCCGAGTGCGCTGAGCTCTGCAAGAAGCACGACCTCATCGTCACCGGCGGCAGCGACTTCCACGGCGCGAACCACGGCAAGCCCCACCCGGTGGGTGCCTGCGTCACCGAGGACGACCAGATCGCGCGCATCGAGGCACTGGCCCGCAAGCGCCGGGGCGGCGCTCTGTGACCGGGTCACATTGACTTCCCCACCTGACAAGGATATAATAAGGGTACTGTGCGAGTCTGCTCGCCTGTCAGTCGGATATAAAGAGAGGATGTTTGAATATGAGCAAGTCTTTCAGCTACCCCAACAAGGGTACCTGCTCCAAGGAGACCCACATCGTGCTGAACGATGACCACACCATCGAGTCCATCGAGGTCATCGGCGGCTGCAACGGCAACCTGAAGGGCATCAGCCGCCTGCTCAAGGGCATGAAGGCTGAGGACGCCATCGCCCGCATGGAAGGCACCACCTGCGGCCCCCGCCCCACCAGCTGCCCTGACCAGATCGCCCAGAACCTCAAGCGCGCTCTGGCTGAGCTGTAAGTCACAGTCCGTTCAAAAGACCACCGTCCTGCCCTTATTTCCTGCGGGCAGAACGGTGGTCTTTTTGTTTATCGCAATTTTCAAAAATAGTGCCTATCGAAACGGCATCTTTGCGATATGCAATTCAACGCTGTTGCTGTTGCATTAAAAAGTTGAATTGCTGCCGACCAAAATCGAGCCAAAAAGCGGTTGACAAAACCCGCGTCCTTTGCTACAATAAATGAGTAAACGCAGGGTTAGCTCATCCGGTAGAGCGACTGCTTCCCAAGCAGTAGGCGGCGGGTTCGAGTCCCGTATCCTGCTCCACAAAAAGAGCGCTGATTCGTCAAGAATTGGCGCTTTTATCATTTCAGCAAGTCTAAAACTGAGAGGGACGTCATGATTTTTGTACCCCTTCTGCACTATTTCAAGTGCAAGAATCAATACAGCGGCAGCGAAGACGGGATGCGCTATCTGCTCTCGCCCGGCAAGCGCAGCGTGCCTGACCCGGACGGCGGCGAGGGCGCACAGAAAGAGGAAGCCATCCTCACGGTGGACATCTGGCCCGACCCCTGGGCGCTGGACCGCACAGACCCCGCCCTGCGCCGACAGATGGTCTTTCCGCTGACGGACGAGGGCCGGGCCGCAGCGGCAGAGTATCTGTCCTCTGCCTACAGCGCTGACCTGGCGCTCTGGAAGCAGCGGCCCTCCATCCTGGACTGTGAGCCCTGGTCACCGCCGCCGAAGGACGAGGACGCAGAAAGCGGGGAAAGCAAATGATATACCGTCTCAAAGAGCTCAAGGGCGACACCATCCCGGTGCCGCAGCTCATCTTTTCCAAGCTGGGCATCGCCGAGGAATACAACGTCCGGGTAGCACTGTATGTGCTGGCCACCGGCGTCACCGACCCCGAAAAAATTTGTGCCGACCTTAAACTGCGCAGCCGCATCTCTGCCGAAAGCGCCCTCTCCTTCTGGGCCGGTGCGGGGCTTCTCGAGCGCTACGACGAGAACGCCGCGCCGGGAGCAGAGCCCTCTGCTCCTGCCCCCATGACCTGGGCGGAGATCGCCGCCGCAAGCCGCACCGACCCCATGATCTCGAGCCTCATCGACTGCGCTCAGACCGGCTTTGCCCGCCCGCTGACCCACAGCGAGATGGAAAAGCTGGTCAACCTCTACGTACAGGAGGGCTTTGCCCCCGAGACCGTCATGCTCTGCGTGGCCTATGTGGCCAGCCGGGGCAAGCGGACGATGGCCGCCGTCCTCCACGAGCTGAAAGTCTGGCGGGCCGAGGGCGTGGAGACCGGCGAACAGGCCGACGCCCACCTCAAGCTGCTGGCCCTCCGCCAGACCCGGGAGCAGTATGTTGCCTCTCTGCTGGGCATCCCGGACAGCGAGCTCACCCTCGGCGGGCGGAAAGCCATCGCCCGGTGGTATGAGGTCTACGGCTACGACGATGCCATGGTGCAGGAGGCCGCTGTGCAGGCCGGGCCGAAGCGTGACCTGTGGTACTGGAACAGCATCCTCAAGACCTGGAACGCCAAGGGGCTGCGCAATATCCACGATGTGCGCACTCCGGTGGCCGCTGCCGGAGCCAGCCGGAACATCCGGGTGGACCGCGAGACCCCCAGCGGCAACGACTTCCTCAAGAACGCTGCCCGCCGCCGCCCCCTCAAGAAAAAGTCCGAGTGACCCCCGGCATAAGGAGACACTATGCGTACCAAAAACGAACTGTATCAGGAAGCCCTGCGCACCGTCGCCCGCCGTCGTCAGACCGCACGGGCCAAGGCGGAGGACGCCCGCGCTGAGGCCGAGGCTGCTGTCCCCGGGCTGCGCCACGCCGAAGAAGAGGTGCGGGTGCGGGGCATCCGCTGCGCACTGGCCGGTGCGGCGGGCAAGGACCGCACCGATGCCGCTGCGGCCCTCACCGATGCCCGCAAAAAGCTGGCCGACCTGCTGGCCTCCAGCGGCCGTCCCGCCGACGCACTGGAGCCGCACTTCACCTGCAGGCTCTGCGAAGACACCGGTATTGTGGACGGACGCACCTGCAGCTGCGTCCACAAGGTGATGCAGCAGCTCCGCCGGTCGGAGATCGAGGCTCTGTCCAGCCTCTCCATTTCCAGCTTCGATACCATGGATCTGCGCTACTACCCCGCCCGGATGGACGCCTCCCTTGGCGAGCCGGTGCGGAGTTATATGTCCACCCTTCTGGACGACCTGCGCGGCTATGCCGACGAATTCGATACCACCAGCGAGAGCCTGATGCTCCTCGGCAATGCCGGTCTGGGCAAGACCCATGCCGCTCTGGCCATTGCCGGAGAGGTGCTGGAAAAGGGCTTCGACGTCATCTATGTGTCCAGCCCCGACTTCTTCTCGAAGCTCGAGGCCCTGCACTTCGGCTCCGACCCCGCCGGGGAGGAAGAGATGCTCCTGCGCACCGCCGCCGGGGCCGACCTGCTCATCCTCGACGACCTGGGTTCCGAGTTCAACTCCAGCTTTCTCATCAGCACCCTTTACAGCCTGCTGAACAACCGTCTGGGCGCGAAACTGCCCACCATCGTCACCACCAACATCACCGACGGCGCTCTGCTGGAAAAGCTCTACACCGAAAAAATCTCCAGCCGCCTCTCCTCTTTTGTCCCCTTCCTCTTTATGGGCGACGATATTCGGGCGCAAAAGGCAGAAGAAGCGTAAATAGGATAGAAGCCAACGAGAGTTCTTATTCAGGAAAGGAATTTCAAATATGGGAATCGTAGTCATCGGCGCAGTTTTCGTGGACATCAAGGGCTATCCCCTCTCCACCTACATCCCCGGCGGACGGAACGCCGGCCGCATTGAACAGGTGCATGGCGGTGTGAGCCGGAACGTGGCGGAGGACATCGCCAATGTGGAGCTGCGCCCCACCTTCGTGGGTCTGGTGGACGACACCGGCATGGGTCAGGACGTCATCGATAAGCTGGACAACCACAAGGTCAACACCAGGTACATCCAGAAGGTCCCCGATGGCATGGGGACATGGCTGGCCATCTTTGACAACGACGGCGACGTCCACGCTGCCATCTCCAAGCGCCCTGACACCACCCCGCTGACCACCCTGCTGGAGGAGAAGGGCGACGAGATCTTCAAGGGCTGCGACGCCATCGCCATCGAGCTGGACCTGGAGAAAGACACGGTCAAGCAGGTGCTCCGCTATGCCAGGAAATACAACAAAAAAGTCTTTGCCGCAGTCTCCAACATGAGCATCGCCATGGAGCGCCGCGACTATCTGCAGCAGATCGACTGCTTCGTCTGCAACCAGCAGGAGGCCGGTCTGCTCTTCTCGGACGACTACGAGCATCTCACCCCCAGCCAGATGGCTCAGGTACTGGCCCGGAACGTCCACAGCGCCAACATGCCCAGCATGGTGGTGACCATGGGCGGTCAGGGTGCCGTGTACGCCAAGCACACCGGCGAGTGCGGCGTCGTACCCGCCAAGAAGGTGGACGTCATCGACACCACCGGCGCAGGCGACGCCTTCTTTGCCGGTACGGTCATCGGCCTGACCTACGGCAAGAATCTGGCCCAGTCCTGTGAGATCGGCAGCCGCCTGGCCGCGTCGGTCATCTGCATCACGGAGAACGTCTGCCCCCGTTTCCGCCCGCTGGAATTCGGGCTGGATGTACCGGTAGTGGACTGAATCTGCATCTTCAAGCGCAGAGGTCTCTGGGCCTCTGTGCTTATTTTTTAATGCTGCCGTTCGATTCTTTCGATGCATTTCGCGGTTTTTATCGGGAAATCTGTTGAATCCCGCCTGCGGCAGTGTTACACTGGACTTATTCAAATTTGTGAAAAGAGGAGAATCTAATGAACCAAAATCAGCACAAGCGAAGCGCCTTTTCAGGCAAGATCGGCTTTGTCCTCTCGGCGGCAGGCGCGTCGGTGGGCCTCGGCAACATCTGGCGCTTCCCCTATCTTGCGGCCAAGTACGGCGGCGGCATTTTCCTGCTCATCTACATCATCCTCGCCTTCACCTTCGGCTACACCATGATCGTGGCCGAGACGGCGCTGGGCCGGATGACCAGGAAAAGCCCGGTGGGCGCATTCGCCGCCGTCCGCAAGGGCGGGCGTTCCTTCGGCGGCTGGATAAACGCCATCATCCCCATCCTCATCGTGCCTTATTACTCGGTCATCGGCGGCTGGGTCATCCGGTATCTGGCCGACTACGTCAGCGGCCACGGCAGTGAGCTGGCCACAGACGGCTACTTCTCGGCCTTCATTTCCAGCGGCGCTTCGGCGGAGATCTGCTTTGTTATCTTTACCATCTTCACCCTCGCCATCATCTTTGCAGGCGTGCGCAACGGCGTGGAGCGGGTCTCCAAGGTGATGATGCCCATTCTCGTGGTGCTGTCCGTCATCATCGCGGGCTACTCCGTCACCCGCCCGGGTGCGCTGGAGGGCGTAAAGTATTTCCTTGTGCCGAATCTCTCCAACTTCTCCTGGATGACCGTCGTGACCGCCATGGGGCAGATGTTCTACTCCCTCTCCATCGCAATGGGCATCCTCGTCACCTTCGGCTCCTACATGAAGAAGGATGTCTCCATCGAGGAGTCCACCGAGAACGTGGAGATCTTCGACACGGCCATTGCCATCATGGCGGGCCTGATGATCATTCCGGCGGTCTTCTCCTTCTCGGGCGGCGACCCGGACACCCTGCAGGCCGGCCCGGCCCTCATGTTCATCACCATCCCGAAGGTCTTTGAGAGCATGGGCCTCGGCACCGTGGTGGGCATCCTCTTCTTCACGCTGGTGCTCTTTGCCGCCGTCACCAGTTCCATCGCCCTGACGGAAAGCGCCGTCTCCACCTTCGAGGACGAGCTGGGCTGGGAGCGTAAGCAGGCCACCGTCCTCATCGGCATCATCATGCTGGTGCTGGGCAGTCTGTCGGCTCTGGGCTACGGCCCTCTGGCCCGGTTCACGGTCTTCGGGATGCAGTTCCTTGACTTCTTCGATTTCCTCACCAACTCTGTTATGATGCCCATTGCAGCCATCACCACCTGCCTGCTGGTGTCCCGGGTCATCGGTGTAGAGAAAATTGAGGAAGAGGTCACGCTGGAAGGCAAGCCCTTCCGCCGCAAGCGCATCTTCAACTTTATGATAAAGTACCTCTGCCCCATCTTCGCGGCCATCATCCTCATCAGCTCGGTGGCAAACGCGCTGGGCGTCATCTCCATGTAAGCAGACAACAAAAAGCGCTGGAAGCCTTTACACCGCTTCCAGCGCTTTTCTTATGCCCTTTTCAGGATGCTCTTTATCTCGTCCAGATCTTTTGCAAAATAAATGCCGCTCTGCCGCTCGGGGCTGGACAGCCCCATCTCGATCATGTGGGCCAGCAGAGCTTTCAGCCCGGCGTAGTAGCCGTCGAGGTCATAGAGGATGCAGGGCGCGTCCAGATGGCCCAGCGAGACCTTGGACATCACCTCGGCGATCTCTTCCAGCGTGCCGGTGCCGCCGGGGAACGCGATAAAGGCATCACCCAGCTCGATCATCCTGGTCTTGCGCTCGGTCATGTCCTGCGTGACGATGAGCCTGGTCAGGCCGTCATACTGCACCTCGGAGTCGATGAAGAACTGGGGCTCGACGCCGGTCACTTCGCCGCCCGCCGTCAGAACGCTGTGGGCCAGACGCCCCATCAGGCCGCTGCGGGAGCCGCCGTAGACCAGCGCATTCCCGCTCTCGCCGATCCAGCGGCCCAGTTCCTCCACCTCCTGTTTCAGGGCCGGGTCGCTGCCCTCGTTGGCCCCCAGATAGACCGTAATATTCATCTGCATTTCTCCTGTCACTTTGCCCATGTCATTTCCTGATTCGGGCCGGTATAATCAAACTTACCGTCGTTCTTCTCTTCCAGCGCTTTTATCATGTGATAAGCAAACTCATTGTAGGGCGTCGGGATGCCCAGCTCTTTGCCCATCCGGATGAGCGCACCCGAGAACATATCGATTTCGGTATGGCGTCCGGCGTCGAGGTCTTGCAGCGTCGAGTAGCGGGCCGAGGGCTTGACGGCGCAGCCCTTGCCGGACACGGCATCCACCTTCTGCATATTGATGCCTTTGGCTGCGGCAATGGCTTCCAGCTCACGGCGGAGGCCGTCGCTGATGGCCTTCATATGGACGCTGTCACGGTAGCAGCCTACGCCTGCGCCGAGGATGGCCTGGGGCAGGTTGTTGCAGACGTTGAGGCGGAACTTGCTCCACATCTCTTCCCGGATGCAGTCGGTGGCCCGGAAGTGCAGCTCTGTGCCGCCGAACAGGGCCTCCACGGCCTTGACGCGGGGGCTGTCGCAGGGCGGCTCCTTCTCCCCGAAGATGATGCCAACGGTGGTCGCCGGGTCAAAATGGAAGCCGTCCGCCTCCTTGTGAGACGCCACTTTGATGAGGGAGTAAAGCAGATGCTCCCCACCCACGGCAGAGGCAATGATGTCCTCGCTGTCCACGCCGTTCATCAGGCTCATGATGGTGGTATGGGGGCCGGTGACGGCTTTGATGCTGTCCAGTGCGCCGGGCAGTGCGCCGTATTTCAGGCAGACGATGAGAAGGTCGGCGTCATGCGCCTCCTGCGGCGTCCAGACCGCCGGACGGTAGATTTTGCCGTTGATGGCACAGCCATCCTTCTTCAGGCGCTCGCCGCGCGGGCCATCGGCCACCACGCCAAGCTCGATGTCCCTGCGGGCCGAAAGCCCCCAAATCACGTAGGAGCCGACCGCACCGGCTCCCAGAACCGCCACTTTTTTGATGTCCATGATCTTCTACCTCTCTGTCGTTTTCCAACCTGTATCATGAAGCTATTATACCACGCTTTTCTCTCCCGGAAAAGCCCGGAGTGTTTCGTTTTTGAACGTCAAAAATCTTTGACTTTTGGCGATAAGTTATAACAAAAGTGTAGAATCTCTCTGGCAAATAGAATCTTTGCCAAAAAAGGGCTTGATTTTTTTCGAAAACGGACTAGAATATCTTCTTGCGGAAAGGTTTCACCTGTACAGCCTTCCGCGAAACTGTTTTTTCAAAAGTAAGGAGATTTTCGATATGAAACTCAAGAATGTTTGTATTACCGTTGCTGCTCTGGTCCTGGCTGTCAGCATGACTGCCTGCGGCAGCTCTTCTTCTACTGCTGCTTCTACCTCTGAGGCTGCTTCTGCTGCCGCTCAGTCTGAGGTTGCTTCCACCTCTGCCGTGGCCGAGGAGAACTCTGCTTCCTCCGAGGCTTCCTCCGAGGCTGCTTCTTCTGAGGCCGCATCCGAGGTCTCCAGCGAGGCTGCATCTTCTGAGGCTGCTTCCTCCGAGGTCGCTTCTTCCACTGCCGCCTGAGATCGCCTGGCAGCACCCACCAAAGCATGAGCAAAGGCTCCGGCCTCGCCCCCACCGGGCAGGCCGGGGCCTTTTTTTGCCCTGCGGCGCAAAGAGACCCCCGGCACCCTGCGGAAGGTGCCGGGGGTCTTGCAATATGGAGGTGGAGGGGCCATGCGGAGAGCCCCGCCGCCGTGGATGGTTAGTCTTTCACCAGTTCGCTGTGGTCTGCCTCCACCAGCAGCAGGGTGGGCTCTTCGGCCCCACGGTGGGTGAGGTAGAACACCTCACTGCCGCTGCCCTGTGCCAGCAGGTCGTTGATGGCAAAGCTGCTGGTCTGGCCGTTGGTGACGAACTGGATGGTCTGTGCGCCGTGGTCCTGCAGGTAGCGCAGGGTGTCCAGGTCGCCGGTAAGGGTGGCCGTGTCGTAGGCACCGGTGTAGGTGCGCAGGGTGCCGTTCTGGCTCACGGTAAAGGGCTGGTCCATGCCCTCAGCGTCCACCACCCGCAGCTCAAGGGCGCTGTTGGTGTCGGAGGGCAGGGCTTCGGTAGCACCGCACTTGGTGCAGGTGTGGGTGCCGTTGCCGTTGTCCACCCAGTGGTGGCCGGTGGCGGGGATGACCGTGCCGTCTTTGATTTTCTGATTGCAGCCGTTGCAATAAGTGTCGCCGGTATAGCCGTCTGTGGTGCAGGTGGCATCCTTCTTACCGACAATGTAGGTTCCGTGGCTACCATGATTGTTGCCATTCAACGCAGTGGGCCGAGTCTCAAAATGGCTGTTATTATTGTGGCAGTAACGGGTCTCCACGCCCTCTGTGGTGCAGGTGGCGGGGGTGGTCACTACCCAGTCGTCCCGATAATCATGGTTCAGGGCAGGGATGGTCTGCGTCTTTGTTTCATCACAGCGAGAGCATTTCCAGACAATAGTTCCCGCTGTCTCACAGGTAGCAGGCGTTTCGGACTGCTTTACTGTAAAGTCATGGCCCAGTGCGTCAATCGTCTCCGTCCACTGGTCAGTATGCTCCGGGTAGGCAGCATTGTTATCGCGCTCATAGGTGCATTCGTACTTCACCCAGCCATCTTCCGTGCAGGTGGCATTTTGGCGGCCGGTCTCATGCTTGGTGCAAATATTTTTGCCATGGACGATCTTCTGCAGTCTACCATACGCACTATACCACAGCTCCGTATTATCGCCAATGGAGTTTACAAGGCCGCTTGCTCCGGGGGTATTACTTCTTGTGCCTACCTCAGCCTCAGCACCGTTCATATTGATATACTTACCATCCCTCGCCGATTGTTTCATTTTAAGCAGCACATTGTCACCGATGTTGACCTCGGTGCCGGAAATTGCACCGTGATATCCGCTCAACGCACTTTTCTCGCCGAGCTTAACTTTTCCGTCTTTCCCGCCGTCAATGTTCACTACAACTTTTCTGGTCGAATCTCCGGCGTCAATATTCCCACCGCCGATGCCGGAATATCCAAAGAACGAGTCTGGATTGACTGCAGTATCGTCTGTATCAATGGCAACATTGTCCTTTATGTTTACCGTTACATTTCCCTTGCCACTTCCAATCGCTAAACCACCATTAGTGCTTGCTGTCAGGATGCTCACATGGCCCTGTATGGTAACTGTGGTCATTTTTTTGCCATTGCCTATAGCTATCCCGCTTCCTATTGCTGTAACACGGACGTTCTCCTTCGCTTCGGTTTTTCCGTCAGTTCCAATGGTCACGTCTACTTCAGTATTGTTGTTTCCACCATAGTGAGCACCGCCACCGATGGCGGCCCCTCCAGTAGCTCGGGCGTCAACGACTGCATAGTCACGAATTACAATACCGGTCGCCGACGTCTCATAGCTACCATAACCACTGCCAATAGCTGCGCCATTTCCGGCCCTTGCCGTTACATTAGAATGTCCCTGGATGGTAATATTTTTTGCGGCTCCATCAGTAGCGGAACCGTTGGAGCCGCCGCCAATACCTGCGCCACTCCCGCCGCCTGTTGCGTCAACGGTTGCATAACCTTCGATGGTGATGTTTTCTGTACTTTCGCTCATGCCTCCGCCAATACCGGCAGCACCATTGCCATAGCCGCCCTTGGCGGTCAGGCTACCAGTGCCATCCGTTTTATCCGAGGTGATTTTTTTCCCTGTGTCATCGGTCTCGTCTGTGATAATCAGCGTTCCCTTTCCCTGCTTGCGCAGTCCTGCCTGAGACCAGGCCTCTGAACTGTCTAAAACATTTTGGCCATCCAGCTCAACTTTTGTCGTTCCGCCGCCGGAAACGGTCATGGCAGCTTCATAAGCTGAGTTTCCCGTCTTAATATTCACATTACTGAGCCGGATCTTGAGCTCCTTGGCCGCTGCGCCCACCCAGTTATTGACGACCTTGATGACATTCGTGGTGGAGGGTGTTACACTGCCTGCTGCCGGGGTGGCAGGAGCGGGATCAGCCGCAGGAGCGTCGGCCTGAGTGGTCTTCAGGGTCTTTTCCTCAGGGTCTGCAGAGGTGGTGGGGGCGGGCTCCGTAGAGGGGTCTTTCGGGGAGTCCTCCTCCTTCTTGGTGGTGTCCTTGCCCTGCTGGGTCTGGGCAGAGCCCTCCTCGGTCTGGGCAGAGCCCTCCTCGGTCTGAGCAGAGCCCTCCTCGGTCTGAGCAGAGCCCTCCTTGGTCTGGGCAGAGCCCTCCTTGGTCTGGGCAGAGCCCTCCTCGGTCTGGGCAGAGCCCTCCTTGGTCTGGGCAGAGCCCTCCTCGGTCTGGGCAGAGCCCTCCTTGGTCTGGGCAGAGCCCTCCTTGGTCTGGGCAGAGCCCTCCTGGGTCTCGTTCAGGGTAGAGCCTGCGTTCGGGTCAGGCTGCTGCTCCTCCGCTGCCGGAGTCCCAGAGGTCAATGCAGCCCCGCCGGAGGACCCATTCGACCATTTATTATCTCCTGCGCCGCCGCAGATGATGACCTCATCGTCCGTATCCTCCAGTTCCTTCGAATTGCCGGATTTGACCCAGACCTTGCCATATTCATCCTGCCGGATGGACAGATTGCCGTTGTCCATATAATAGGTACCCGCAAAGGCCGGGGCTGCAATGGACGTAACAATCGACATGATGGCTGCCGTAGACAGCACCCGCAGAGCTAAATCTTTTCGCTGCATACAAAATCCTCCCTGTTGTACATTCAAAGCCTGTCCCGCAGCAAAAAGGATACCTCGTTCGCCTCCGCATGGCGGGCATCCCGGGGTGTCGTTCCCGCTTTTTGCACCAACTCGGCACAGGTCTTTTCCTCATTTTACCCCCCCCCCCTATACCTTTTTCAATAGCAATAATCTACAAAGTTTCGCCATTTTATTTGTTTACTTTTTGTCGAGCCGGAAATGCAAAAACACCCTTCCCCTGCCGGTCAAGGCAAAGAAAGGATGTTTTTATGCCCCGTGACAGGCCCGGCAGCAGCCTGCAAAAAGCCATACTTTTTCCCACCGGGTGTGTCTGTTTTGAACAAGAAAAAAGAGGGCCGGTGTACCCACATTTGGTGCAGCTGTCACTTGAATCTTTTTCAGCACCTTTGTATAATATTCTTGTTATCCGGAACAAGGGCGTTCCAGATGAGTCTTTGCCGACCCATCTGGGACGCCTTTTTTTGTTATACCATATAAGAGGGACGCTGCGGAATGTGCCGCAGCATTGTCAGGATATTCTCCGGAAAATCGAAAAAAGGATGGGAAAGTCTATGGAAAATTTCACGGAGCAAAAAGGGCCTCTGGGCCTCTATGACCCCCAGTTCGAGCACGACGCCTGCGGCATCGGTGCCGTCGTGGACATCAAGGGCCGCAAGAGCCACCAGACCGTCAGCGACGCGCTGTCCATCGTGGAGCGCCTTGAGCACCGCGCCGGCAAGGACGCCGAGGGCAAGACCGGCGACGGCGTGGGCATCATGCTGCAGATCAGCCACCGCTTCTTCGCCAAGGTGGCCGACGAGCTGAACATCCGCCTTGGCAACGAGCGCGAATACGGCGTGGGTATGTTCTTCTTCCCCCAGAACGAGCATCTGCGCGCTCAGGCCATGAAGCTTTTTGAGCTTGTCACCCGCAAAGAGGGCCTCGAGTTTCTGGCATGGCGCAAAGTGCCTGTAGACCCCGACGCCGTGGGCCAGAAAGCCCGCGACTGTATGCCCGCCATCTGGCAGTGCTTCATCAAAAAGCCCGCCAAGGTGAGCAAGGGCATCGACTTTGACCGCAAGCTCTACATCGTCCGCCGGGTCTTCGAGCAGGCCAGCAACGGCACCTATGTCCCCAGCCTGTCCAGCCGCACCATCGTGTACAAGGGCATGTTCCTCGTCCACGACCTGCGCCAGTTCTACCTCGATCTGCAGGACGAGGACTATGAATCCGCCATCGGCATGGTCCACAGCCGCTTTTCCACCAACACCAACCCCAGCTGGATGCGCGCCCACCCCAACCGCTTCATCCTCCACAACGGCGAGATCAACACCATCAAGGGCAACACCGACGCCATGCTGGCCCGTGAAGAGACCATCTCCTCCCCCATCATGAAGGAGGACATGAACAAGATCCTGCCCATCATCAACACCTCCGGCTCCGACTCCGCCATGCTGGACAACGCCCTCGAGTTCATGGTGATGAACGGCATGGACCTGCCGCTGGCCGTCATGATCACCATCCCGGAGCCCTGGGAGAACAACAAGAACATCAGCCAGAAAAAGCGGGACTTCTACCAGTATTACGCCACCATGCTGGAACCCTGGGACGGCCCTGCCGCCATCCTCTTCTCCGACGGCGACGTGGTGGGCGCTGTGCTGGACCGCAACGGTCTGCGCCCCAGCCGCTACTACATCACCAAAGACGGCAGGATGATCCTCTCCTCCGAGGTGGGCGTGCTGCCCTGTGAGCCGGAGAACATTCTGGTCAAAGACCGTCTCCGCCCCGGCAAGATGCTGCTGGTGGACACCGTCAAGGGCGAAGTCGTGGACGACGAGAAGCTGAAGGAATACTACGCCAGCCGTGAGCCGTACGGCGAGTGGATCGACCGCAACCTCGTCCAGCTGAAGGACCTCAAGATCCCCAACATCAAGACCCCCAGCTATACCGGCGACGACCCGCTGCGCCTGCAGAAGGTGTTCGGCTACAAGTATGAGGACATCAGCACCCTCATCCTGCCCATGGCACGTCAGGGCGCAGAGCCTTCCGGCGCAATGGGTACCGATACCCCGCTTGCCGTCCTCAGCGGCCAGCACCCGCCGCTCTTCAACTACTTCAAGCAGCGCTTTGCACAGGTCACAAACCCGCCCATCGACGCCATCCGCGAGAAAGTCGTCACCTCCACCAGCGTCTATGTGGGCGCACACGGCAACCTGCTGGAAGACAAGCCCGAAAACTGCAAGGTGCTCAAGGTCAACAATCCCATCCTCACGTCCACGGACCTTCTCCGCATCAAGTACATGAACGTCCCGGGCTTCAAAGTCTCCACTGTCTCCATCAACTACTACAAGAACACCAGCCTTGAAAAGGCCATCGACCGCGTTTTTCTGGAGGTAGACCGCGCCTATAAAGAGGGTGCCAACATCATCATCCTGTCCGACCGGGACATTGACGAGTACCATGTGGCCATCCCCAGCCTGCTGGCGGTGTCGGCGGTGTCCCAGTACCTCATCCGCACCAAGAAGAGCACCGCACTGGCTCTCATCCTCGAGAGCGCAGAGCCTCATGAAGTGCATCACTTTGCCGCTCTGCTGGGCTACGGTGCCTGCGCCGTCAACCCCTATCTGGCCCATGAGACCATCGGCCAGCTCATCGACGACGGCCTGCTGGACAAAGATTATTACGCCGCCGTGGACGACTACAACAAGGCTGTGCTGGGCGGCATCGTGAAGATCGCCTCCAAGATGGGCATCTCTACCATCCAGAGCTACCAAAGCAGCCAGATCTTCGAGGCCGTCGGCATCTCCAAGGACGTCATCGACAAGTATTTCACCGGCACGGTGAGCCGTGTGGGCGGCATCGGCCTCGAGGACATTCAGGCTGACGTGGAGGCCCTGCACAACGCAGCCTTCGACCCGCTGGGCCTTGACATCAACATGCAGCTGGAAGACGGCGGCGCCCACAAGTTCCGCAGCGGCAAGGAAGAGCACCTCTTCAACCCCCAGACCATCCACCTGTTCCAGAAAGCCTGCTTCACCGGCGACTACGACACCTTCAAGCAGTTCACCCACACCGTGGACAACATGGGCCAGAACGGCGTCCATCTGCGCAGTCTGCTGGACTTCAACTATGCCCCCGACGGCGGCATCCCGCTGGACGAGGTAGAGCCGGTGAGCTCCATCGTCAAGCGGTTCAAGGCCGCTGCCATGAGCTACGGCGCGCTGAGCAGCGAGGCCCACGAGACCATCGCCATCGCGCTGAACCGCCTCGGCGGCCGGAGCAACACCGGCGAGGGCGGTGAGCCCGAAGAGCGCTACCACAGCGAGAGCAATTCCAAGATCAAGCAGGTGGCTTCCGCCCGCTTCGGCGTCACCAGCAAGTATCTGGTGAGCGCGGAAGAGATCCAAATCAAGCTGGCACAGGGCGCAAAGCCCGGCGAGGGCGGCAATCTGCCCGGCGCAAAAGTGTATCCGTGGATCGCCAAGACCCGCCACAGCACTACCGGTGTCGGCCTCATCTCTCCCCCGCCGCACCACGACATCTACTCCATCGAAGACCTTGCAGAGCTTATCTACGACCTCAAGAATGCCAACCGCCACGCCAACATCAACGTCAAGCTGGTCAGTGAGGCCGGCGTCGGCACCATCGCTGCCGGTGTCGCCAAGGGCGGCGCACAGGTCATCCTTGTTTCCGGCTACGACGGCGGCACGGGCGCAGCGCCCCGCAACTCCATCAAAGATGCCGGCCTGCCCTGGGAGCTTGGCATCGCCGAGACCCACCAGACCCTGATCCTCAACGGCCTGCGCGCCCGTGTGCGCATCGAGAGCGATTCCAAGCTGCTCTCCGGCCGCGATGTGGCCATCAGCTGTATGCTGGGCGCTGAGGAGTTCGGCTTCGGGACCTCTCTGCTGATGACCATGGGCTGCGTCATGATGCGTGTCTGCAACCTCGACACCTGCCCCATGGGCATCTGCACCCAGAACCCCGAGCTGCGCAAGCACTTCCACGGCAAGCCCGAGTATATCATCAACTACCTGACCTTCGTGGCGCAGGAGCTGCGCGAATACATGGCAAAGCTGGGCATCCGTACCATCGACGAGCTGGTGGGCCGCACCGACCTGCTCCATGTCAAGTCTGCCCCTGCCGACAGCCGGATGTCCAAGATGGACCTCGACTGCATCCTGCACAACCCCGCCATCGTCAACAGCAATGTCCACTTCCAGAAGGAAGACACCTACGACTTCCATCTGGAAGACACTCTGGACATGAAGGTGCTGATGAAGAAATTCAAGCTCAGCAGCAAGACCCCTCAGAGCGTGAAGCTGGATGTCTCCAACACCGACCGCGCCTTTGGTGCCATCTTCGGCAGCGAGATCACCCGCAAGTACGGCAGCGACCTGCCCGATGACGTCTACACCGTCCACTGCACCGGTGCAGGCGGTCAGAGCTTCGGCGCATTCATTCCCAAGGGTCTGACGCTGGAACTGACCGGCGACTGCAACGACTACATGGGCAAGGGCCTCTCCGGCGGCAAGCTCGTCGTCCGCCCGCCCGAGGGCATCACCTTCAAGCCCGAAGAGAACATCATCATCGGCAACGTGGCGCTCTACGGTGCCACCAGCGGCAAAGCCTTTGTTTCCGGTGTGGCCGGTGAGCGCTTCTGCGTCCGCAACTCGGGCGCTGTGGCCGTCGTCGAGGGCGTGGGCGACCACGGCTGCGAGTACATGACCGGCGGCACCGTCGTTGTTCTGGGCCAGACCGGCAAGAACTTTGCAGCCGGCATGACCGGCGGCATCGCCTATGTGCTGGATGAGAACTGGGACTTCTACCAGCGGG
>OLRE01001327.1_pt1 | contig 24625 bp, 17 predicted proteins | sample 1672461 | NCBI WGS metagenome assembly OLRE01 (sample SAMEA3136688, study PRJEB25190) | human gut metagenome | biome: human gut; feature: human-associated habitat; material: faeces | place: Austria | collected 2013
GGTTGCAGATCTTGGTATCGACTTCCTTGCAGCAGGTATCGGTAACATCCACGGTAAATACCCGGCTAACTGGAAAGGTCTGAGCTTTGAGACACTGGATGCTATCCAGAAGCTGACAGGAGATATGCCACTTGTACTTCACGGTGGTACAGGTATCCCGGCAGACATGATCAAGAAAGCAATCGACCTTGGTGTATCCAAGATCAATGTTAATACAGAATGCCAGCTTGCATTCGCAGCAGCTACACGTAAATATATCGAAGAAGGCAAGGACGAGCAGGGTAAAGGATTTGACCCACGTAAACTTCTTGCTCCAGGAACTGAAGCAATCAAAGCTACAGTTAAAGAAAAAATGGAACTTTTCGGATCCGTTAACAAAGCCTGAGAAGTACACTTTTTATAAGGTGGAAAAGAATAAAGGAATCAGTGTTTCCAGACACTGGTTCCTTTTTTGGCATTTTCATGGTAAGATGTTTCTATGGCAGAAAATAAGACTACTAATAAAGAACAAAACAGAACAGAGAACAATGAAATTGTGATCATGAATTTTTCCGGAATTTACAAAGAACAGCAGTTTTACCGGAACCATGCAGAAATGCAGGAAGATATATCCTGGTTGGAGGTACAGGATTTACCGGGAAGTAACTGTTACTGTGATGAGGAAGCGCAAAACCGGATACTGGATGATATAAAGAACTATACGGGAAATGGCATACATTTCATTGACTCAGGAAATTATCATTATGTAAGCCGGCTGTGGCTGTCAAAGATGGAATATCCATTCCGGCTTCTGGTATTTGATAATCATACGGATATGCAACTACCGGTCTTTGGAGGCCTTTTATCCTGTGGTGGATGGATTGCGGCATCTTTGGAAGAAGTACCGATGCTGCAAGAGGTAATTCTTGTTGGACCGGATGAAGAGGCCTATACGCAGGTTGAACCGGAATTTCAGCAGAAAGTACAGTTTTTGTCCAGAGAAAAGTTGCTGGCAATGACAGGTGAGGAAAAGAATACATTTTTCAGGAATCTGCGTGCAGATCTTCCAATGTATATTTCCGTGGATAAAGATGTGCTGTGTACAGCAGATGCGTCAACAACATGGAGCCAGGGTGATATGAGCCTTGAGAAACTTCAAAAGTTTCTGGAAATCGTGCTGCAACAACAGCAGATTTTGGGAATGGATATCTGTGGAGAATGTGATCCTGATGCATGCGAGAGAAATCTATTGAATGACAGGGCGAATCAGAAACTTCTTGAATTGTGGAAAAAATACTTTCCGCAGATCCGGGAGAGGAGACAGGATATATGAGAAATGAACTGTTTACTATAGGACCACTGACGGTATATGGATATGGATTCATGATTGCAGTGGGCGTGATCGCTGCATGGATTATTACGAATCGACGTGCAGAGAAACAGAAACTGGATCATGAGCATGTATTTTCTCTTGTGATCTGGTGCCTGTTGGGAGGAATGTTCTGTGCAAAGATTTTATTCTGGATCACGGAATGGAAAAGTATTGTACGGGATCCACATTATATTCTGGATACGATTTCAGATGGATTTGTTGTATATGGAGGTATTATCGGCGGGATTCTGGCAGGCTGTCTGTATTGCTATATCAAAAAGACAGATTTCTGGAAATATTTTGATCTGGTGATGCCATCTGTGGCACTTGCACAGGGATTTGGAAGGATTGGATGTCTGTTGGCAGGCTGTTGCTATGGCCGTGAGACAAATAGCATATTTTCTATTACATTCCAGAATTCGGATTTTGCACCGAACCATGTGGCATTGATTCCAACACAGATCTATTCCAGTGTGCTGGATTTTCTGCATTTTGGAATCCTTCTTTATATTGCACGTCATAAAAAAAAGGATGGACAGGTGGCTGCCTGCTATCTGATCTTTTACAGCATCGGCAGGTTTGTCCTGGAATTTTTCCGGGGTGATCTGATTCGAGGAAGTGTAGGAATTCTTTCTACTTCGCAGTTTATCAGTTTGTTTATCCTGGTGGCAGGAATACTGATACTGGTGATCCGATCAAAGAAGAAAACAGCAACCGATCTATAAAAGCATTTGATTGTCATAAAAAATGATCTGTATTCATAGGCTGATAGGGAAGACCGAAATGACCGGAGCGTGAGTATAATGCCTGTACCGGCACAGAATCAACAGTATGAAAATTTTATTATCCGATATAAACAGAATACACATGGTGGTTTTGATTATGAGTCTGATGAGACCTTTCAGATCGTAAATGATCTGTTCGGGATTTTGTATGTACCGATGCAGGAGGTGCCGGAACTGGAACTGAGTAGTTATTCCTACTCATCCATACCACGGTGCTATACATATATGGATACAGGTGCATTGAGTACATCTGGGGTGACAAGGCTGCATAATCATCCATATCTCAAATTACAGGGAAAGGGAACTCTGGTTGCGGTTATTGATTCCGGAATCGATTATCTTCATCCGGCATTTCATAATGGCGTGCAAAGTAAGATTTTTAGTATCTGGGATCAAACACTGGAAGGCGGAGCAGATGGCAGAATTCCGTTTGGCAGAGAGTTCGGCCGACAACAGATCGAACAGGCTCTAGCATCAGAAAATCCCTGGGAAATTGTGCCTTCCAGTGATACAAATGGACATGGGACGAGAAGTGCAGCAACGGCTGCCGGATATCGGATTGAAAAAGATAATTTTTGCGGGGCAGCGCCAGAGGCAGAAATTGTAATTGTGAAGCTGAAGCAGGCAAAAAATTATCTTCGGGATTTTTATCTTTTACCGCGAGATATCGATATTTTTCAGGAAGATGATATTATGCTGGCAATTTCTTATGTGCTGTTCATCGCCCAGGAACAGCAGATGCCACTTTCCATTTGCATAGGTCTTGGAACAAGTATGGGGGCACATCAGGGAGAGGGACCGTTGAATGAATATATAAACAGTATTGCAGCATTTACACAGAACGCAGTATCTGTTCCTGCCGGAAATGAAGGAACGGCCAGACACCATTATTTGAGAGAATTTGGACCGAATGATACAGAAGATACTGTAGAACTACGAGTTGGTGACCGGGAGAGTACCAGAGGATTTATGACAGAATTCTGGGGGAACTCTCCCGGTTCTTATTATATGACGATTCAGTCACCGACAGGGGAAAAACTGTCAGTCAGCACAGCTTTAAAGAACAGAACGCAGGAACTGTCTTTTGTATTTGTAGAAACAAAAGTACTGGTGAATTATGTGCCAATTGAAAGAAGAACAGGAAACACGCTGATCTTTATTCGATTTCAGCATCCAGCATCGGGAATCTGGAAGTTTCTGGTGGAAGAGAAAATACCGGGAAAAAGCAGGTTTCATATATGGCTTCCGGTAAGAGGGATGATTTCTGATGAAACCTATTTTTTGCAGTCATCACCGGATTATACGGTCACTGCTCCTGGAGATACTGAAGATGCGATGACCGTCACAGCATATCAGCATCGGGATAACAGCCTGTTCATTCAGGCAGGCCGTGGATACAATGCAGAAAATATCGTAAAACCCGATTTTGCTGCTCCAGGGGTAGGAATTCTGACGGCTTCAATCGGTCCGGGAAAGGAGTTTGCACCGGCTACCGGAACAAGTCTTGCAGCCGCACAGACGGCGGGGATCGCAGCACTCCTTTTTGAGTGGGCACTGGTCCGGGGAAATGAGCCATATTTTACTGGAAACAGCGTAAAACACTATCTGAGCAGAGGTGCAGTGCGAGAGGCTGGGGAGGTCTATCCAAACCCGGAGTGGGGATATGGCAGAGTAGACTTGTATCATACGTTTGAGTTGCTGACGTGAGAAGATAGGATTGGTTAAATATTGTTTAGCTAATTTGAGTATTGAGAAAAAGTATACAAAAAAAGACAGTAAACTTTAGTATCTATGACAGCAAAATATTTAAGGCTTACGAATTGTTTTTGAGCCTTAAATTTGTTATAATTACTAAAAAAATAAGACTGTTCGAGCAATTACAGTCAGAAAAAGGATTTTCAATACACAGATGAGAAAACAATATTGAAAACCGGGCAGGAGGAATCATGAAAAGAGGTAGTATTTTTGAACTGAATGGTATCCCGAAGTTTCAGGAAGCACTTCCGCTAGCACTACAGCATGTCGTTGCCATGATCGTAGGATGTGTAACACCGGCAATCATTGTGGCAGGTGCTGTTGGCGGAAATAGCCTGAGTGCAAAAGACAGAGTTATCCTGATACAGGCATCTCTGGTTGTATCCGCATTGTCAACCCTGATTCAGCTTTTTCCGATTGGAAAGAAGAATGGTTTTACTTTAGGTTCAGGACTGCCGATGATCATGGGGGTAAGTTTTGCTTATGTACCAAGTATGCAGGCAATTGCAGAAGGTTATGGAATCAGTTCGATTCTTGGTGCGCAGATCATAGGTGGCATTGTTGCTTTTGTTATGGGAATCCTGGTAAAAAAAATCCGGGTATTTTTTCCACCACTGATCACAGGAACAGTTGTCTTTACCATTGGACTTTCCCTGTATCCGACAGCAATTAACTATATGGCGGGCGGAACAAGTAACCCTGATTATGGTTCATGGCAGAACTGGGTGGTTGCTTTTCTGACTCTTGCCGTTGTTACTGCACTGAATCATTTTGGAAAGGGAATCCTGAAGCTTGCTTCGATACTGATCGGTATTCTCGTAGGATATGTGGTGTCGATTCCTTTTGGAATGGTAAATCTTTCAAGTGTCGGAGAAGCAAAAGTATTTCAGCTTCCACAGTTTATGCATTTTGGAATCCATTTTGAGATTTCTGCATGCGTTGCGATCGGGCTTCTGTTTGCCATTAATTCTGTACAGGCCATCGGAGATTACTCTGCGACAACGATTGGAGCAATGGACAGAGTTCCGGAGGACAGAGAACTGCAGAACGGCATCATGGCGTATGGCGTGACAAATATTCTGGGGGCATTGCTCGGAGGACTTCCGACAGCGACTTACAGTCAGAATGTTGGTATCGTAACAACGACTAAAGTTATCAATCGCTGGGTACTTGGACTGGCTGCAGCAATTCTTGGAGTTGCCGGAATCGTACCGAAATTTTCGGCACTTCTTACCACTATTCCGCAATGTGTACTCGGAGGAGCAACTGTTTCTGTGTTTGCTTCGATAGCTATGACAGGAATGAAGCTGGTTGCATCAGCAGAAATGGATTACAGAAATTCTTCCATTGTCGGACTTGCCGCTGCAATTGGAGTTGGTGTCTCTCAGGCATCTGCTGCACTTGCCAGTTTCCCGGACTGGGTAACTACTATTTTTGGAAAATCACCGGTGGTGCTTGCAACGCTGATCGCTGTTGTTCTGAATATTATTCTTCCGAAGAGCCGCGATGAAAAAAAACACGAAAAAGAATTAAAGAAAGAAGTAAAAGAAAAGATCCAGCAGGATCATGAAGAATTTGAACAGGAATAATAAAATCTCCACTCTCTGTCAATCGGGAGTGGAGATTTTGGACTTTATAAGAAATTACTTTGTAATATTCCAATAAAGCCCCAAACGCTCCGAGAGGATGCATTTTATTTTCGGTATACGAATTTTGGCAGTCCGTCCTCGCCGAGAGGAACCTCTATATTTCCCTGAATGAGCGGACGGGCGTAACGGATGAAATCTTCTGTGACATCATGTCCGTCAGAAGTGATCCATGTAAGTGGAACTGTTTTTTCTTCATTGCAGATTGCGTTGACATCTTCAAGTCCGCATACCATCTGATAATTACCTTCAGAGTCTGTCTGGCGGATAAAAGATACCATTTTGCCTGTTTCACCGTTAAGAGCAGCCTGAACACCAAACTTTCCTGCAGTTATGGCTTCCTTCTGGTCTGTGGCAGAAATCAGAGATGCAGAGCAGCGCTGACTGACATTCAGTTCAACGGAACGGGCTTTGACACCGAGACGGCTGCGTACCAGATTTTCGAGATATTTGCCGCAGCCTGCAAGCATTTTGTGACCGAAAGTATCGGTTCCTACGGAACTGTCATATTCACAGATAAAAGTACCATCTGCGTCATGGATTCCCTCGGATACACATACGATCAGATTACAGTTCTTTTCGAATGATTTCTCCAGATCCTTAAGGAAGACATCCTGATCAAAAGCAACTTCCGGAAGATAGATAAACAGCGGATTGTCTCCATCGTATTTGCGGGCCAGTGCACTGGCGGCAGTCAGCCATCCGGCATGCCGTCCCATGATCTCGATGATCGTTACAGATTTCTTTTCATATACATTGGCATCGGTTGTGATCTCGCGGACAGTGGAAGCGACATATTTCGCGGCACTTCCGAAGCCGGGAGTATGATCGGTGTGTACAAGATCATTGTCGATGGTTTTGGGCTCTCCAATTACGCGGATAGAACTTCCGATGTGTTCGGCATAGCGTGAAAGTTTGCTGACGGTATCCATGGAATCATTGCCGCCAATATAGAAGAACCAGCCGATATTTAATTCTTCAAATTTTTTAAAAAGAGCCGGGTAGACCGGATCCTCCAGAGATTCCGGAAGCTTGTAACGACAGGAACCAAGATAGGCGCCCGGAGTTGATTTGAGTCCGTTCAGATCTTCGCCCGGAAGAGCTTCTTCGAAATCAAGAATACAGTCATTTAAAAAGCCTTCGATACCATTTACCATACCATATACATGTTCGATCGTGTCAGGATGGGAGAGACCTTCAGAAACGACACCGTAGAGACTGCTATTGATGACGGCAGTCGGTCCACCGGACTGTCCGACGATAAGATTTTTTTTTGCCATTGATTATATACCTCCGATTGGACTGATAATAGGTTACTGTGTACAGTAACGACAATGAGTTCATTTTATCATATCTGTTGAAAATCTCATAGCCATTTTTTCGCAAAAGTGATAAGATGATAAAAAAATAAAAGAAATGATTTGATTACGTACAGTGCAGAAGAATATGGTATAATATAAAACATGCAGGTACATACTGGAGGGGATGTGTTTCCAGCATAAGAATAAGCCATTTTACGAGGAGTATGATTATGGAAGAAAACAAGAACGGTACACAGGAACAGCCTGAACAGAAGAAAAAAAAGAAAAGTGATGTGATTCTTACGATAGCACTGGTTGTGGCGATCGCAGTGTTCTGTTATGCAGCCTACAATCTGTATCATATCTATACAGAATACAGAAAAGGAACGAATGAGTATAATTCAATTGAAGAAATGGCGGTTACAGAACGTGATCCGGACAGTACGGAAGTAGCAGGACCGGACGCACAGCCGAAACCGCCAATAGATGTTGATTTTGAAAAACTGAAGAGTATAAATGATGATGTGATTGGCTGGATCTACGTAGATGCACTGCCGGATATCAGTTATCCGATCGTGCAGGGAAAGGACAATCAGACATATCTTCATCAGACCTATGAGAAGAATTATAATTTTGCAGGAACGATCTTTGTGGATTACGAAAATGGCAGAGATTTCAATGACTGTAATACACTGGTCTACGGACATAATATGAAAAATGGATCAATGTTCGGACATCTGAAGAAATTTACGGAAGATGAAAAGCTGTATAACAATGACAGATACTTCTGGATTCTGACTCCGGATAAGAATTATCGGTATGAGATCATATCCGCATATACGACTGGAGTGAACAGTGACACATATACATTGTTCAAAGGCCCTGGAGAGGAATTTGAAGAATATCTGAAAAAGATCAAGAGCTATTCGGATATTAAAACAGAAGATACTGAACTGACGATCAAAGATAAGATTGTAACACTGTCTACCTGTACAGGAAATGAATCTACACGATTTGTTGTACAGGGAAAAAGAGTCAATGCCGAGGATGACGGAAGTGGTGAGAATGCGGGAAGTGCTAACAGTGATGCTGCATCGGTAGACAGTGTGACTGTACAGGAGGGATGATCATGGATGAAAAAATCGTGAAACTGCAGGAACTGATCGATCAGCATGACAACATTGTGTTTTTTGGAGGAGCAGGTGTATCGACGGAGAGTGGGATCCCGGATTTCCGTTCCCAGGACGGACTGTATCATCAGAAATATGATTTTCCACCGGAGACGATCCTGAGTCATACATTCTTTCTGAATCATCCGGAGGAATTTTACAAATTTTACAGGGATAAAATGCTCTGTGATACTGCGAAGCCGAATGCGGCTCATCTGAAACTGGCAGAGCTGGAAGAGGCTGGCAAACTAAAAGCGGTCATCACACAGAATATTGATAATCTTCACCAGATGGCAGGAAGTAAGAAAGTTCTGGAACTTCATGGAAGTGTTTACCGCAATCATTGCATGCGCTGTGGAAAATCTTTCGATTTTGTATATATGAAACACAGTACAGGAGTACCACGTTGCGAGTGTGGCGGAATGATCAAACCAGATGTGGTACTTTATGAGGAAGGACTGGATAACGATACGATCGAAGAATCTGTGAGAGCTATTTCGCAGGCACAGGTACTTATCATCGGTGGAACTTCTCTGGCAGTCTATCCGGCGGCCGGACTAATCGATTACTTCCGTGGTGAGGCACTTGTTGTGATCAACAAATCTTCCACGCCGAGAGACCGTAATTCGGATCTTCTTATCAAAGAGCCGATCGGACAGGTTTTCTCACAGATAAAAGTGAACAAATAATATTACGAGGAGAAAAGAAAGACATGGGACTTATCTACGACGTAGGAGATATTGTTACCCTGAAGAAAGGACATCCATGTGGGAGCAAGGAATGGGAAATCCTGCGAGTGGGTGTAGATTTTCGTCTGAAATGCATGGGGTGTGGACATATGATCATGGTTCCACGTAAGATGGTAGAAAAGAATACAAAGAATTTGAAAAAAAAGGAAAACTAAAAAAGTTTTTTACAGAAAAGAATAAAGAAGTTATAATCCAAGTTCGTTATATTTAATATAGAAGAGATGAATTTTACATTCTGCAGGTGTACTCCTATAATAAGGCACAAAGGAGGCTTTATTATGAGCACAATATTTCCAAGAGAAGAAAAAGCGGAACAGATTTTTGACGAGATCCTGAAGAATCCACGTGCCTGCGAACGTTTAAAAGATACATTTTTTGCAGCGATTCCGTCAGCAGAAGAGAGTGAGGGTGCAGGAACGGACATTCCGGGAACGGTCTTTGCTGCGGCTTTATTCAACGCTTATGAAAATAAAGATCTTTCTGCATTTATGATGGCAGTCTGCAATAACAGTGTATTTGATCTTCTCCGGAATTCTTTTCTGATTCCAATCCGTTTTAATGACAAAGGGGTGGAGAATCCAATATTCCTTACAGATGAAAACGGAAACCTTCTGGATGAATCAAAAAATCATATCTATGAAAAGAAGTATAAGATGTTCCATAAACTCTTTGAAGAGCAGGATGAGATTCCAGACTACCGTATGTATATGGCAGATGGATTTCGTGAAAGTCATGGATATACTCAGAACGGAGAGATTGAGACAATACGGAATGCGGAACATACAGGAATCCTTTTACTCTTTGAATTCCCTCAGTCTGTAGATCTGGAAATCAATGAAGAAAAAATATATGCAATAGTCTGGGAATATCTGATGAAATTACAGGAGGAGCTGCCACGTGCATTGATGTATTATGGTAAACGTGACGAGCATGGAATTGAAAAACACACCAGCAAACTGGGAATCTTCCTGCCATTCTGTCATTTTGAAAGAGAAATGGAAAAGAATATTGAACTTGCGAATGGCATTGGGCTGGGATGTCGGGAAACGATTCTGGCAGAAATGAAGGTGCTGGAAAAATGATTTTGAAAAAGAATAAAGCAGTTAGGATGTGTGTATGATGCAACCGGTGATCAGAAAAAATCACATGGACATTGCCTGGCATGAATATACAGATGAAAATGGTGCAGATATTCCGGTTACGCAGGCGAGCCTGACCGAAAAAGCATCGATTATCGGTCGTGTCGGAATTATGTTTTTGTCCTGTGGAACAGGAGCATGGCGAGTCAGAAGTTCGATGAATACGCTGGCTGAGATTATGGGAATCACCTGTACAGCGGATATTGGGCTGATGTCGATCGAGTACACCTGTTTTGATGGTGAGGATGGATTTACCCAGTCTCTCTGTCTCACCAACACAGGAGTAAATACTTCGAAGTTAAATCGCCTGGAACATTTTATCCGGGAGTTTGAAATTGATGGAAAAGACATGTCAGGTGAAGAACTGCATACGCTGCTGGACAATATTGAACGAATCCATGGACTTTACTCCCCGATTGCACTTGGATTCGCTGCGGCGCTTGCATGCTGTGGATTTACTTTTTTGCTCGGCGGTGGCTTTATTGAAATGTTCTGTGCTTTTGTAGGTGCCGGATTTGGCAATTTTCTCCGATGCAAACTGACAAAACATCATTTTACCCTGTTTTTATGCATTGTATCGTCGGTTTCTCTGGCCTGCCTTGTTTATGCAGGATTTTTGAAGATTGGCGAAATGCTGTTTGGCATTTCGGTACAGCATGAGGCCGGTTATATATGTGCCATGTTGTTTATCATTCCGGGATTTCCGTTTATTACCAGTGGGATTGACCTTGCCAAGCTGGATATGAGATCGGGTACAGAACGTTTGATGTATGCGCTGATCGTCGTTCTGGTGGCAACAATGGCTGCCTGGATCATGGCATTGCTTCTTCACCTGCAGCCGGTAGACTTTATTAAGATGTCAATGCCAGTAGGAATGTGGATAGTACTTCACCTGATAGCAAGTTTCTGCGGGGTATTTGGCTTTTCTGTTATGTTTAACAGTCCGGTAAGGCTGGCAGCAACGGCAGCGATGATCGGGGCTGTTGCAAATACACTCAGACTGGAACTTGTGGATCTGTCAGCTATTCCGCCGGCTGCAGCAGCGTTCATCGGTGCATTAACTGCAGGAATCCTTGCATCCCTGATTAAAAACAAAGTAGGATACCCGAGAATCTCCCTGACGGTTCCTTCAATTGTCATTATGGTTCCGGGTTTGTATCTGTATAGAGGATTTTATAATCTTGGGATTATGTCACTTTCTGTTGCTGCTTCCTGGTTTGCGGCAGCAATCCTGATCATAGCAGCCCTTCCCCTGGGACTGATCTTTGCAAGGATACTGACTGATAAAACATTCCGGTATTGTACATGAAATAAGGACATCCTGCACAGAATGTCCTATAGACGGACTGGTCGAAAAAAGGTATACTGTTTCTATGAAATCCATTGGGACGAAAGGAGCAGATACCAATGTGGGAAAAAATCAATAACTTTTTAAAAGGGCAGATTGTAACATCAATCATATACATAGCCCTTGGTGCATGTCTGGTATTTATGCCGGTCAGTACTGTGAATGTAATATGTAAGTTTGTATTTGGAATTTTGCTGATTCTGGTAGGTTTGTATCATATCCTGATCTATGTGGCGGAAAAACTGAATTCCACGATTTTTGATCTGTTTTCTGGTGGTGTTCTGATGGTACTTGGAATCTTCCTGTTTATGAACCCGCAGATTGTTGTCAAGCTTCTCCCGATTTTGCTTGGTACATTTATTCTGGTGGACAGCATCTGGTCACTGAAGGGAAGCCTGAAACTCAAAAAGCGTGGTGCAGGCTCCTGGAAGTTCCTTCTTCTGGGAAGCATTATTTTCATTGCACTTGGTATTTCACTGGTAGTAAACCCATTTACAATGGTGAAATACACGGTAATCTTTGCCGGATGGATATTCCTCTGTAATGGTGTGATTGATATGATCTATCTGATTCTTCTGAGAAAAGGTCTGAAAGAAATCAAACAGGATGTGGAAGCAGTGGATGCAGATGGCGAGATTATTTCTGGTGAAGATAGCGGTGAGACAGATGATCTGGATACAGAAGCTTCCGTACAGCCGGAAGAACCGATTGCACCGGAACCGGAATATGCACCATGGAGTTCCCGTAAGAAAGAAAAATCCACAGAAACGGATATTCCTGGATTTACTGAAGAAGAAAAGGAAGATAATGCCACTTCTGGCCAGGAAGATTTCGGCACAGAAGAAGCTGACAGAGAAGTTTCTGAAATGGAAAAATCCCTGGATGATGTACAGGCAAACGAAGATGATGCGTCAGTGGATGGGGTGACAGATACAATAACCGGACAGGATAATGATACTCCACCGGCCGGCAGAGGCGCATATGTTGTATCCAAGCCAACCATCACAGATGATAATCTCTCCGACACCAAAGATGAAAGCCTTCTTGGAATGTTCTCCCGCAAGCACAAACATAATAAAAAAGAAAACTGACAAAATCAAGTCATTTTGATGGGCGATGACCCGGCAATATGTAATACATACCAGAGTCATCTAAAAATTCCCTGAAAAATGACTTGATTTTTTATATCTATGTATATTCGGAACAACCTTCTCCCTGCCAATATCGTAGAACCAAACACCCGTACCACCACCTTCTTATTTGAATATCCAAGTCCATTTTTACCACCTTCTGTCTTGAACAATTCTTCCCATCTCACCCAGCCAGGGGTGTGCAGAGGGGACTGACAAGTCCCTTCTGCGGTTTTTATGCTTCCCAAAGAAAATCTTTCCTCATTTCATAAATGAAAACATTTATATTTTCCAAAAGAAAATATAAAAAAAAGAACACATTTCTTGATTTTTTATCATGGTATAAAAAATCAACAAAAACTATAATAAAGACAGCTTAAGAAAGAACAAATCTTACAAGTAAAGGAGAAGACAATCACTATGAAAATGAAAAAAGTTACAGCAATGAGCATGGCAGCTTTAATGGCAGCTACAATGATCCCGTCAGTACCGGTTATGGCAGACGGAGGCGGAAAGGTTTACTACCTCAACTTCAAACCAGAGCAGGATGAAGCCTGGCAGAACCTGGCAAAAGCTTACACAGAAGAAACAGGAACAGATGTAACAGTGGTTACAGCAGCATCCGGACAGTATGAGACAACTCTTCAGTCAGAAATGGCAAAGAGCGATGCACCGACACTGTTCCAGGTAAATGGACCGGTTGGCCTTAAAAACTGGAAAGATTACTGCTACGATCTGAAAGATGCAGATATTACAAAAGAACTTACATCTGATGCGTATGAACTGAAAGATGGAGATGCTGTAGATGGTATCGCATATGTTATCGAATCCTACGGACTTATCACAAACAAAACATTACTTGAAAAAGCAGGATATACTCTGGATGATATCAAGAGCTTTGATGACCTCAAAAAAGTAGCAGACGACATTCAGGCACGTAAAGATGAAATTGGTGTAAAAGGTGCTTTCACCTCAGCAGGTATGGACGGATCCTCTGACTGGAGATTCAAAACACATCTTGCAAACCTTCCAATCTACTATGAATACAAAGCAGATGGAATCGATGATACAGAAGCAATCAAAGGAACATATCTTGATCAGTATAAGAATGTATTTGATCTGTACATTACAGATTCTACATGTGATGGAAGTGAGCTTTCAGCAAAAACAGCTGATGACTCCAGAAATGAATTTGTAAATGGTGATGCAGTATTTTATCAGAATGGTTCCTGGGAATATGCAGAACTCGCTAAGACATACAGCGATGATGAACTTGCTATGATCCCGATCTACTTCGGCGTTGACGATGAGAACGAAGGTCTTGCAACTGGTACAGAAAACTACTGGTGTGTAAATAAGAATGCATCTGAAGAAGATGTTCAGGCAACTCTGGATTTCATGAACTGGTGTGTAACATCTGAAGCAGGAACAAAATCTATGTCTGAAGACATGGGATTCACAATTCCTTTCAAAACAGCAGTTGCTCCTACAAACGTATTTGTAAAACAGGATGCTGAGTATACAGATGCTGGTCTTACACCTGTTTCATGGAACTTTACAACAATGCCATCTGAAGAGTGGAAGAATGGTCTTGGTACAGCTCTTACAGCATATGCGGCAGGCACAGGCGATTGGGATGCAGTAGTTAGCGCATTCGTTGATGGATGGGCTACAGAAAAAGCTCTTTCTGAATAATCAGGATAGAAAATAACATGTTGTTTATGGGAGGAGGCAGAGGTTCTTGCCTCCTTTCATAAGTTAAAAGACAGAGGAACTTAAGCTTCTGTTAACAGTAGGGAAGAGGAGAAAAATCATGGTAGGAAGAACGATCAAAAAGTGGTGGCCGGTTTTTGTATTACCAACCTTTGCGGCATTTGTAATCGGTTTCCTGTGGCCTTTTATCTGGGGCATCTATCTTTCATTCTGCAAATTTACAACAGTGCAGGATGTAACATTTGTTGGATTTTCAAATTATTCTAAGATTTTACTTGATAGTACATTCAGTCATTCTTTCTGGCTGACAGTTGTATTTGCATTCGTATCCAGTATTCTGATCAACGTGCTTGCATTTTTTATCGCACTGGCACTGACCAAAGGATACAGAGGAACAAATGCATTCCGTACGGTATTCTTTATGCCGAACCTGATCGGTGGTATTGTACTTGGTTATATCTGGCAGACATTGCTGAATGGTCTGCTTTCCAAGTGGGGACAGTCACTGCTTTCACTTTCAGCAAAAAATGGTTTTATCGGTATGCTCATTCTGCTTATGTGGCAGCAGATTGGATATATGATGATCATTTACATTGCAGGTCTGAACAATGTATCACCTGACCTGATCGAGGCAGCTCAGATCGATGGTGCAACAAGCAGACAGATTCTGTTTAAGATTAAAATTCCGATGATTATGCCATCTGTAACAATCTGTACATTCCTGACTCTGACTAATGGTTTCAAGATGTTCGACCAGAACCTCTCACTGACCGGTGGTGATCCTGGAAAACAGTCTCAGTTACTGGCGTTAAATATTTATGATACATTCTATGCAAGAAGCGGACCTCAATGGAAGGGTATTGGACAGGCAAAAGCTGTTGTATTCTTTGTTCTGGTAGTTGTAATTGCATTGATCCAGCTTCGTGCAACATCATCTAAGGAGGTGCAGCAGTAATGGAAAATAAAAAAAGAAATTCCGTTGCAACGGTCTTACTGACAATTGTTTGTATCCTTTGGATGTACCCAATCGTCTTAATATTAATCAACTCACTGAAAAAAGAAGTAGCGATCACTACATCTGGAGTATTTAGCCTTCCAACCAGTGAAACATGGAATGGTGTTGCGAACTTTGTAGCGAGTGTTACTCAGATGGATTTCCTGAAATCTTTCTGGTACAGCCTTGTAATTTCTGTAATGTCTGTAGTTCTTATCATGTTATGCTGTTCAATGGCAGCCTGGTATATTGTTCGTGTAAATGGAAAACTGTCCAAGATGTTTTACTATCTCTGCGTGTTCAGTATGGTAGTTCCTTTCCAGATGGTTATGTTTACACTGGCAAAAACAGCAGATACCTTACATCTGAATAATCCATATAACATCTGTATTATATATCTTGGATTTGGTGCAGGTCTTGCGGTATTTATGTTTACAGGATTTGTAAAAGGTATTCCGCTTGAGATTGAGGAAGCAGCTCTGATTGATGGATGTAGTCCGTTACAGGTGTTTTTTAAAGTTTTGATTCCGATATTAAAACCAACAATTATTTCAACAGCGATCCTGGAACTGATGTGGGTATGGAACGATTACCTTCTTCCAACACTGGTTCTTGATATTAAAAAATATAAGACTATTCCGATGGCAGTCCAGTATTTCCGTGGCAGCTTCGGACATGTACAGATGGGACCAATGATGGCAAGTATTATGATCGATATCATTCCGATCATCATCGTATATCTGGTTTGTCAGAAGTACATTATTGAAGGCGTTGTAGCAGGTGCCGTAAAAGGCTGATTCTGGTTATGTAGAATGGAAGTCTCTGGAAGAATATTTTTTCCAGAGACTTTTTGTGCTATAATCATAAGTATTATAGGAAACAAAACAGGGGGGAATTATGACAAACGTTCTTATTGTAGATGATGAAAAAATAGAGCGCGAAGGTCTGAAATATCTGCTTTCGAGAGAAGAAGGCGAAAGAAATGTTTTTGAAGCTTCGAACGGAAAACAGGCTCTGCAGATTATTCGGTCAGAGGACATACAACTTGTTTTGACTGATATAAAAATGCCTCATATGGACGGGTTGGAATTATCAAGACGTGCCAAGGAAGAAAATCCGGCGTTGCAGATCATAATCTTCAGTGGATACAGTGATTTTGCATTTGCACAGGAAGCAATCCGATATGGTGTGACAGAATATATCCTGAAACCGGTAAATCCGGATGATTTCCATAAGGTGATCCAGAAGGCGGAGAAAGAAATCGAGCGACGAAAGAAAAAAGAAAGCCGCGAGATGAAAGAAAAAAATTTCCTGCAGCAGTATTTTCTTCAGAATTATCTGTACTCTGGTAAAGCAGAAACTCTGGAAAAAGCAAAAGAAATGATTGACATGGATAAATGGAACGGATGGCACTGCGGAATTCTGATCGAATCAGATGTAGCTTTTTTTGATACGGCTGAAGAGACTCTGGAAGAGGAAATTCAGAAAGAGTTGAGAAGAGTATGCTTTTATCTGAATTTGAATGCAAGACAGTCGCTTCTCCTTTTTCAGGACGTATATTGCGATTATCAGCTGGTGGCAAATCATCTTTATAATTTTATGAAACGAAAATACAGAGACAGTTTTTATCTGGCAGTCAGCCGTAAATTTGAAGGTTGTGAGTGTCTGCCGGAAATCCTTGAGCAGCTGGAACAGCAGATGGAAGAGAAATTTTATCATCCGGAAAAACATGTTTTCTCAAATGAAGATGATGTACTGAAACTGTCGGTGGGAGAAGTGCAGGATTCGCAGATCATGCAGATGATCTCAGAAGACATCACACGGAAGGATACAGATCAGCTGAGAAAGCATTTCGCATGCCTGAAAGAAAAATATCATGATAATACACAGTATTCAGCAATGTATATCAAGTTTGTTTTCTCGAATGTCATTCAGGAACTGTTTCAGGAAAATCAGTTTTCTGGAGAGCGGCGTCTTGAGCATGAGATAGAACGATTGTATAACTGTAGAAATATCATGGAAATCCTTGAAGTAACTGAAGATAATATCAAGGAATACGAGGCATTTCTTGACCGTTCTATGAGTAGTTCTAGAAATGAAGTGGCAGCAGTCAAAAATTATATCTATCAGCATTATGAGGAAGATCTGAATCTTGAAATGCTGGCAGAAAAAGTCTATCTGTCTTCCGGATACCTCAGTTTTATCTTCAAAAAAGAGACCGGCATGAATTTGAACCGATATATACGTGTGTTCCGGATGGAGAAGGCAAAAGAACTTCTCTGCAGCACCAATATGAAGGTGGCACAGGTCAGTGAACGTGTTGGTTTTGCAAATGTTTCTTATTTCTGCAGAAGTTTCCGGGAATATTACGGAAGCAGTCCGGAATCATACAGGAAAGGAACCGGAGAGGATGAACAGACTTCGTAAGATATTCAAAAATATGAAGTATCGTCATAAACTGACGATCTTTCTTGTAGTTACAAGCCTGGTACCGATGACAGTACTTGCCTGGTACAGTCACAGCAGGCTGAGTACTATGGTCCGCAGCAGCGAACTGGAAGATATGCAGTCGATCATGGAACAGACCAGAGAAAGCATTGACAGCCAGACGGCGGTTTATGCCAGCCTTCTCAATTATCTGACCTATTCACCAGATATTGAGGAAATTATTAAGGAAAAAAATATCGATAATTATACGGCGTATGAAAAATATACAGAAATAGCGGATCCACTTTTGTCTGTACCAAAATCATATCATGACGCGATCAACAGAATTCAGCTTTTTGCGGACAGTATTCAGGTGGAGCATGAGTATACACTTGTTCCACTTGATAAGATGAAAGAAGAGTGGTGGAGTGAAGGGCTGAAAGATGATGTGCGTATTCAGTGGAAAGTTGATCAGGATCGTAAAGAAGTTGCAGCAGTACGTATGATCTATAGTGATCAGAAACTGGATGCAGTTCTGTGCATTTCTCTGGATTATAATAAAATCTTCCAGCCACTGACCAATATTCTCACGCAGGAAAATGGTGGAATTGTTGCAGACAAAAACGGTACAGTTCTTTATAACAAAACTGGTCTGACAAATCTGGAATTTGATAAATCTGAAAAAATGGATTCCATGATTCAGAAAATCAGCCAGTCCTGTGCATATACAAAGACCAAGAGTGAAGAAAATGACTGGGTATTTTATCTTTATAAGAGTCAGGATGCGATATCAGGTTCTGTACGAAGACTGCTACTGGAAGAGATTCCACTGATTGCGGCCTGTGGTCTGATCATTCTGTTTCTGGCTATGGCATTTTCAAGAATTTTTACAAGAAAAATTGAAGAACTGACGAAAAATATGGACAGGGTAAATCATGGAAGCCGTGAAGTTACAGTCAACAGTGATTCGGGAGATGAAGTAGGAATTCTTGTTAACAGTTTCCGTAATATGATGGATGAGATTAACCGCCTGATCGACGAAGTATATGTCAATAAGATCGCGTTGAAAGAATATGAACTGAAAGCCCTTCAGGCCCAGATCAATCCACATTTCTTATATAACACACTGTCGATGATGAACTGGATGGCGATTCGAAGTAACCAGATGGAGATCAGTAAGGTTACCCTGGCACTTTCTACTTTTTACAGAACCGCATTAAGCAAAGGTGAAGATGTGGTTACGGTAGAAAACTGTATTCAGAATATGGAAGCATATCTGGAAATCCAGCTTACGATGCATGATCATAATTTCTCGGTAGACTGGGATATTGATCCGACAATAAAAAATGAAAAAATGCCGAAGCTTCTTCTTCAGCCGGTTGTCGAAAATGCGATCGAACACGGTCTTGATGAAAAAGAGGATGGTGATAAAAAAATTTTCCTGTCATTTAAAGGCAAGGGGGATGATGTAGAGATCACTGTCCGTGATAATGGACTTGGTATGGAACAGGAAAAAGCAGAAACACTGGTAACTTATCAGGCAAAAGGATATGGCCTTAAGAATGTAAATGACCGCATCCGGCTTCTTTATGGAGAGAATTACGGAATTCATATTTTCAGTTCACCGGATGAAGGCACGACTGTTATTATGAAATTTCCGAAGGAGGGCAGAGAGAATGAAGAGTAAATGGAAAAAACTGCCTGTTGTTCTGATAGGGATCATAGCTATAGCTGTCTGCGGATGCAGCAATGATTTACAGGAGCTGAATCAGAAAAGATCATCGGCAGCAAAAGAAAATACGGAATCTACAGAGACAGTCCGTACCGGTACCTGGGAAACAGCTGCACAGACTCCTTATGGTGCTTATCCTGAACTTGTAACGTATACTTTAGGACAAATGAGTGGTGCGAATAATTCAAATCTTCCGGATGGAAATACCTATGACGACAATGCTTACACTCGTTATCTCAGAAAAATGCTGAATATTCAGAATAAAAGTGTCTACATGGAACGGGAAGATCGATATGATGAATTTGTGAACATTCTTGTAAAAGACCAGACGCTGCCGGATGTACTGGTGGTTTCGGATAGAGAAACACTCAAAGAACTGGTTGATAATGATCTTGTGGAAGATCTGAGCGAAGTATATGAGAATTGCACTTCAGAGAGAATCAAAGAGATGTTTGAGAGTTATGGAAGCGGTCTTCTGGATTCTGTGCGATTTAATGGAAAACTGATGGCAATTCCGGAGACCGTTACAGATCATGGTCCACGTCTGATGTGGCTGCGTAAGGACTGGATGGATAAGCTTGGCCTTGAAGATCCGAAAACACTGGAAGATGCATTTGACATAGTAGAAAAATTTGTCCAGAATAAAATGGGCACGGAGGATGGAGAAGACCCGATCGGACTCGCCTGTGATACAGATCTGGTGGGAACTACCAGCTCTAATTATTCAGTAGATTCTGTTTTTGATAAATTTGGAGCCAGTCCACAAAGGTGGGTAAATCAAAATGGTAAGATCGTGTATGGTTCCGTAACAGAAGAAACAAAAAATGCACTGAGTTATCTTCATGAACTCTATGAACGTGGCGTGTTGGATAAGAACTTTGCATTGCGTGCGCAGAATAACCTCAGAGATCTGGTGATAAATGGAAAATGTGGAGCTTTTTTTGGCCTGTGGTGGACACCGAACAATCCACTGATGGATGTTTATGAGACAGACAAAGAGGCAAACTGGCAGCCATTTTATCTACAGTCGACAGACTGGCAGAATGTATATGATACTTTTCAGGATAATAAATATGTTGTTGTACGCAAAGGATATGAGCATCCGGAAATTGTAATGAAGATAATCAGTGTATTGTTTGATTATAGCAGATATGAAGCCAAGGATGCGGATGAGGTAAATGATTATTTTGCTCTTAACGTAGAACCGACAGCCAGACCGCTGGTTATCAATGTTGATTATAACGAGGCGACGTTTCAGATCACAAAAGATATCCAGAGTGTAATGAGCGGCATGCGAAAAGAAAAAAGTTTAAGTGCAATTGAGAAATCTTATTACGATGCAGCAGAAAAATTTATTCAGGGAAAATCAGAAACGGCGGAAGACTGGGCAGCATATGAATCCAGACTTGCAGCAGTTGGAAGGTTGATAGAAGGAAACTACCGGTCAACAGCCAAAAGATACCTGGATGATGCAGACGGTGAAATACCGAAGTCTCTTCAGCAGCTTGAAAAAGACACTTTCATTCAGATTATCATGGGTGTAAAACCAATTACTTACTTTGACACTTTTGTGCAGGAATGGTATGAACAGGGCGGCGAAGAGCTGACTGAGCAGATTCGCCGCTCTAATCCAGGAGAATGATTATTTTCCGAGATGCCAGATGTCGTCATCGTACTCTTTGATGGTTCTGTCTGAGGAGAAGAATCCGGCTTCTGCAATATTGATCAGAGTTCTGCGGCTCCATGCTTCCGGATTTACAGCATAATCACTCATTGCCTGTTCTTTGCGGACAATGTATGCATTGAAATCCGGAAGAGTCTGGAACCAGTCTTTATTTATCAGTTCGTTCTGCAGTCGTTTCAGATGTTCTTCATCTCCATATTTCAGCATTTCCTCACTGGTAAGGAAATCAATGGCACGACGAAGGTTCGGGTCAGCTTCATACCAGTCTTTTGCACAGTAGTCACCGGCTGCATAGCGGTGAATGACCTGCTTGCTGCTCTGACCAAAGATGTAAATATTGTCATTTCCGACAGCTTCGGCAATTTCTACATTTGCACCGTCCATGGTTCCAAGAGTCAGTGCACCGTTCAGCATGAATTTCATGTTTCCGGTTCCGGATGCTTCTTTGGATGCAAGGCTGATCTGTTCAGAAAGATCACATGCCGGAATCATTTTTTCTGCTGCAGAAACATTGTAATTTTCTACAAATGCAAGCTGCAGATATCTGGAAACTTCAGGGTCCTCACTGATAACCTGTGACAGGGTAAGAAGAGAGTGAATGATATCTTTGGCGATGATGTAGGCAGGAGCTGCTTTTGCACCAAAGATACTTACTAATGGAGTTGCTGGAGTATGTCCTGCTTTGATCTCCAGGTATTCATGAATCAGGAAAAGCAGGTTCAGCTGCTGACGTTTGTATTCATGAAGTCGTTTGGACTGAATGGAAAACATTGCATTGGTGTTCAATTTGATTCCCTGTTTATCTTCTAACCAGGAAGCAAGTGCTTCTTTGTTGGTTTTTTTAATACAACTGAGCTTTTTCAGAACTTCTGCATCGTCTGTATAATTCAGAAGCTTTTTCAGTTCAGAAGCATCTTTTTTGAAACCGGATCCGATCAGAGATTCAATTTCAGAAGTCAGGGCCGGATTACATTTCAGAAGCCAGCGGCGGAAGGTGATGCCGTTTGTTTTATTATTAAATTTGTTCGGATACATCTGATAAAATCCTGCCAGTTCGCTTTCTTTCAGAATCTGTGTATGCAGTGTGGCAACACCGTTTGTGGAGTGAGAAAAATGAATATCCATATGTGCCATATGAACGACCTGATTCTGATCAATGATAGCAAGTGAAGGATCAGTTGTACGTGTTTTTGCAATGTCATCCAGTTTTTCAATAATTGGCATAAGCTGAGGAACAACGGTATCGAGATAATGACGTGGCCATTTTTCCAGAGCTTCTGCAAGAATCGTATGATTGGTATATGCACAAGTATCTGTTACGATCTGAACTGCCTCATCAAAGCTGATTCCGTGTTCCTCAAGGAGGCGGATCAGCTCCGGGATTACCATACTTGGGTGTGTATCATTGATTTGGATAGCTGCATAGTCGGCAAGGTCATGATAGTTACATCCACGTGCAGCACATTCGTTGAGAATAAGCTGAGCACCGGCAGAAACCATGAAATACTGCTGATAGATACGAAGCAGTCGGCCGTCTTCATCGGAGTCGTCTGGATAGAGGAATAATGTAAGGTTTCTGGCAATATCTTTTTTGTCAAAAGAAATTCCGTCACCGATCACAGATTCATCTACAGAATCCAGATCAAACAGATTCAGCATATTGGTTCTGCCTTCATAGCCGGTAACAGGAAGTTTGTAGAGTCTTGCAGAATAGGTGTTTCCTGCAAGCGAAACCGGAAATACTGTATCGGTAGCTTTGGCAGCACACTGGTCAGTCAGCCAGAAATCAGGAGCTTCGTTCTGGATGTTGTTTTTGAAATTCTGATGAAAAAGTCCGCAGTGATAACGAAGACCGACACCGTCACCAGGAAGATCCAAAGTTGCAAGACTGTCAAGGAAGCATGCGGCAAGTCGTCCAAGACCACCATTTCCAAGACTTGGTTCCGGTTCCTGCTCTTCGATATCTGCAAGAGATTTTCCGATACTGGCAAGTGTTTCACGAACTTCATCATACAGACCAAGGTTGATCAGGTTGTTGGAAAGCAATTTTCCAATCAGGAATTCAGCAGAAATATAATACAGTTTTCTGCCAGTTACTGGTTTTATCTGTTTCTGACTCTGTTCCTGCACAAGTTTCAGAAGGGCTGTATAAAGTTCTGCGTCGGAAGCAGTTGCAATATCCTTTTGGCAAAGTTCATTTAGTGTTGTTTTCATAGATTCACTCATGGGAGTTGCTCCTTTCATATATAAAATGGTTGTAGTTTCGTTAACTTAAGTTGCTTTAGTTATATCACAGGTAGTCCGTTGTTTCTTGTCAAAAGCGAGCAAGAAATGATACTATCCTATCATAGAGGCGGAAATAGATGAAAGAAAAAGAAAGTGGTACAAAATATCAGGAAACAAAACAGCATGGCAGCCGGTTGTTTCCGTTTAATATTTATCCATGTACGATTCCATTGGATTTTCCGGCGGTTCCTTTGCACTGGCATAAGGAGATGGAATTGATTTATATAAAAAAGGGAAAAGGGCTGATCCAGATCGAAACAAAAAGCTTTGAGGGAGAACCGGGGGATATTTTTGTAGTAACACCTGGAACCCTTCATGCAATTCATAGGATAAAAGGATATTCTATGGAATACGAAAATATTATCTTTGAAATGGATTTTCTGGGAGAAGGAGCAGCAGATCTCTGTGCAGGAGAATTTCTCGTCCCGCTTGCAGCAGGTAAGTTGTTTCCTCCGGTACAGATAAAGCCAGAGGAAGTGCATTATGATTCATTAAAAAGATGTCTTATTCAGATGGAAGAATTGTGTGAAACAAAAGAAAATGCTTATGAGCTAGGAGTGAAAGCTGCAGTTTTGCAGATTATATTTCTTCTCATAAGAATGTATCCGTCCAGAGAAATCGTGTCTTCTCCGGATAGGGAGCAGTTGAAAGAAGTACTGCAGGAAATCAGTGTTAAAAGCAGTGAGAATCTTTCGGTAGCAGACATGGCGAAATTCTGTGGCTGGAGCAGCAGCCACTTCATGCGTTGGTTCAAAAAGATGACGGGAGACAGCTTTACTTCTTATGTAAATGACCGGAGACTTGCGGAGGCTGCAGAGGCATTGTGCCAGACTGATGATAAAATATTGACGATCGCACAGGATGCAGGATTTATGAATCTGTCAAATTTTAATCGTCAATTTAAAAAACGCTATGGAGTTACGCCGAGAGAGTATCGGGAAATGATAGGAATTTAAAGATTGTGTTAAAGGAGGTACATATGAAGAAAAAGCGCGGATCAGAGCAAAAGTATTTATTGCAATTTTGGGACTGAATGTGACAGCTGCTGTATTGGGAGGCTGCAGGACGCAGAGTGTACGAAATTGAAAAATAAAAAAAGTTTCAAAAAGTGTTGACATATCTCTATGACAGTGGTATTCTAACTAAGCTGTCGCAAGGAATTGTTTCTTCTGACTAAACAATTTAAAAAGTTTTGAAAAAACAAAAAATAGTTGTTGACAAAGAAACAAAGATGTGATAGAGTAAACAAGTCGCTTGAGAGCGACACACAGACATCAAAAAATGCCTCGAAAAAAACTTAAAAAAGTACTTGACAGGCGCTGGTGAATGTGATAAAGTAAACGAGCTGTCTGAGAGACAGACAAACAAAGAACCTTGATAACTAAACAGTGAAACACATACGATTCTCGAAAATTC
>OLRE01001348.1_pt1 | contig 24351 bp, 21 predicted proteins | sample 1672461 | NCBI WGS metagenome assembly OLRE01 (sample SAMEA3136688, study PRJEB25190) | human gut metagenome | biome: human gut; feature: human-associated habitat; material: faeces | place: Austria | collected 2013
CATGGTTTCAAATGGACCGGGAAGAGATGATATTATTTACAGATAATCTGTATCGGTCAGTATCGCAGTGGGGCATGTCTCTGAAACGGCGGTAATCAGAATAAGCAATAAGGAAAAAGGGCGTGTGAAAAAACGAGAGTTTTTTCATGCGTCCTTTTGCTTATGATTATAATAATAGTTATATTACATAAAAAAGGGCATAATTCCCCTTCCCCCATAAGAATGCTATTATGAACTCCTATGCGGTAGCTGCAACTTTTTTCTGTTTGTTGTGATATTTATAAAGATTGTGTCCGATAGAAACGAGAAATACTTCAAGCAATACAGATTTTATTCCTCTTCGGACAATTCTTTTGTACCACCGGTCGTTTTTCATGATACCAAAGGTACCTTCTGCCTGAATGGATCTGTTCATCCTTAGAAGCGCTCCCTGGATACTTTCGAGATTTTCTATCACTTCCTGATGCATCGCTGTAAGTTCGCGGTTGATCCGTACAGTACGGTTTTTATCTGTCTTTTTACATTGTTCTGCATATGGACAGCCGGAGCAATCTTCACACTGATACACTTCTTCCTGACGCCCATACTTGTTCCCTTTTACGTTTTTTCGATACTGAAGATAAAAGTTTTTCCCGTTTGGGCAACGCATGATTCCGTCTTCCCCGATTGGAAAATTTACTGCACGAAATGGATCTTCATGGTATTTCTTGTCCGTAGTTTCTTTCTTGAACATGGGAAACTTCATATATTTTTCCATTCCTTGCTGCTCACAGAAGATGTAATTGTTGTAAGAACCATATCCGGCATCTGCTACTGGGTACTTCGGATAGAAGCCATATGTAGTATAAAACTTGTTCATTAATGGAATAAAACAATCCATATCTGAGCGATACTGATTTACATCAACAACAGCAATATATTCATCTGCAACACCGACCTGTACATTATAAGCTGGAAGCAACTGGTCATTTCCCATGTAGTCTGTCTTGATTCGCATAAAAGTGGCTGAATGATCTGTTTTCGAGTAGCTGTTGCGATCTTCTCCACAGATTTTGATTTTTTCCACGTATTCTTCCAACTTAGCAGCATACTCTTTGAGTTTCTCATAATGACGTTGTTGTGTAGTTTTACGATGTCCCCTGCCATGAACAAACATTGCTTCATTAATCTGCCAGACTTCTGCATACTGTTCAGCAGCTTCCTTCAGATACTCTGGTGCGTACTCACTATTGATACAAAGTTTCATACCTGTACATGAAAGTTCCTCATTGATTTCTTCAAAGAGTGTAGTGATCTTACCAAAGAGACGGTATCTGGATTTTTCGGTTGCTTTTTTCCATACCCAGGAGTATTTATTCGCATTTGCTTCAAACTTGGATCCATCAATGTATAGATGTTGAAGATCCACATGCTCTGTCTCGAAGATTTTTTTGTTTATATCTTGAAATATTTCTTCAATGGAATCAGCAAGTACTTCGTTGATGAAGTAGCCGAAAGTACGGTAAGAAGGTGCTTGATGATCCATAAGATACATGAAACGGAGATTGATTTTACACTGATCCTCCAGTTCACGCAATGATATATAGCCATTCGCCATAAATCCAAACAAAACTGTTTTCAGCATGCTGACCGGGTCATACCTGAGTCTTCCTGTATCATGTTGAGGAATATTTTTCAGATATTTCTCCAGTTCGATTTCTCCCATAAATCTATCAAAAGTCAGCACTGGATCACAGATGTCCAAATAATCTTGAATTAGCATTGGCAAAACTGCCTGTTTTGGGTTAGAATAGATTATGTTATTAATTTTTTCACAGCCCCTTCAATCATTTACTTTATGAATTTTTTCTTCTGCGAAGTACGATAATCACAACTACAATTGCTGCAATAGAAAGAATTGCAAATAATCCAATCTGGGCTGTATCACTTGTCTTCTCCGCATCCGGACCTGATGTAATGCTCATAATTCCATATGCATCAATTATAAATTCTGTATCTTCAGCAAGATCATATCCTTCTGGTGCAGATACCTCACATAAAATATACGATGTATCAACATTCAATTTTCGCTCAAATGACTCGGCTGAATCTCCTGTCGTCCACTCTGCTACAATCTTACCTGCTGGAGATGAAACTTCTTTGAAGTAATAAGTTCCTGGTTCTACATTTTCAAATGTCATATAACCATTTTCATCTGATATCCGTGTGCCTATCAGAATGTCGCGGCCTTCACCACTAAGTACTTTATACGGTGCATAAGTTGCTCCCTTAATCGGATCTTTACTGCCGTCTTTAGATTTGTCTCGAATCTGACGGAATCAATTCTTTAATTGTGTAATTATAATCTCCAACTTCATCAAATATAATGGAATCAAAGAGTACAGAACCATTGTCTGTATTTTTCTTAGTATCAATCAAGTTGTTATTCTCATCAAATAACTGGAATGTAAATTCTCCCGGCTGAAGTTCAGCATTATTCAATACTTTCTTAACCGCTGGATCAATAGCTGCTGCTGTTACAGACATCTTATTTTCAAATGAGATTCTATCTACACTCTCGGATGAGTTCTCCACATTTGTTCCATGTTTTATGTAAGTTATAGACGTATCCATGTTTTTATCCACATTTACCGTAACGGTATATACAGACAGATCATATTCAATATCGCTAACGTTATTTTCCCCCTGCTCATTAATCTCTTTTACAGTGTAAGAATAAGTTCCTGCTGTATAATATGGAATTGTATGGAATGTAATCTTACCGGAAGCATCGTTTGTTTTTGTGTCAATCAATGTTCCATTTGAATCATACAGTCCAAATCGGAATTCTCCAGCTTCCAGATTACCACCTGTCAATGTCTTAGTTCCTGTAATCGTGGCAAGAGCATAATGCATACTCTTCGTCATAAAGTGATAGTTATTAAATATCAGGAATTCATCGTCCTCTACTGGCTCAAATGTATTTCCATCATCACCTTCGTATCCAACATAACTCCACACACTCCGACAGGCTAAATGGAATCATGGATCGTTTTCTGGATCTGACTTCTTACAAGTTCCGCGATATCATTCGTCTTCATGTCTTTATAATCATCATAGTACAGCGGTTTTAAAAAATGTACCTGCACTGTGACCGATGCGATGCTGTTAGTGTCAAATGGCTTGAAAGAATCGATCAGTGCAACCGGCACGATCGGACATTTTGCTTTCGTTGCTGCTTTAAAGCTTCCGCCTTTAAACTCCAGCATCTCATTTCCCATCTTAGATCTTGTTCCTTCCGGGAAAATGAGATAATTTCTTCCGTTCTTTACCTCATTTGTCACATTTACAATGACCTGCAGTGACTGACGGATATCATTACGATCCATCATATATGCTTTCATACATTTGAAAACTTGTTTTAAAAATGGCACATTTTCCACTTCTTTTTTGGCAACTACGGAAAATGGCTTCGGGCAGACATCTACAAGTGCCAGTACATCGTAAAGTCCCTGATGATTTGGGAAGAACATAAAGCCGTTTTCTTCTGGGATATTCTCAAGCCCGTGGGCATCTATGGTCACATTTCCACCCTTATTAGCTCGGTGTGTGATGAACTGGAGCATCCGGTAATGTTCTTCTTCTGTGTATTTGTCTACGTGGGATGCATGATAACATAATTTTGCCCACATCCACGGAACAAGTAAAATGTTCCGAAGAACCATCATTATGATTCGTTTCATATCTTCTTGTACTCCTTTATGGCACTTTCGTACAGATAACCGCCCTCGCAATCAGCGACTACGATCACCGGGAAATCTTCCACATAAAGCTTGCGGATAGCTTCCGTTCCAAGATCATCATAAGCTACGACCTCAGAAGTCTTAATACATTTTGAAAGAAGCGCTCCTGCTCCTCCCACTGCCGCAAAGTAAACACTTCCGTTTCTTTTGACAGCATCCAGTACTTCCTTACTTCTCTTACCTTTTCCAATCATAGCTGTGAGGCCAAGATCCAGAAGCTTCGGTGCATAACGGTCCATACGGCTCGCAGTTGTCGGACCTGCAGAACCAATCGGACGCCCTTCTCTCGCCGGAGATGGTCCCATGTAATAAATCGTCTGTCCAACCATATCTACCGGAAGATTTTCTCCATTTTTAAGAGCATCATCCATTCTCTTGTGAGCGGCATCTCTCGCCGTGTAGATAATTCCTGTAATGTATACATAATCTCCTGCTCTGAGCTTACGGGATACTTCTTTGCTGATTGGTGCTTTTATATGCTTCTCCATGACTATACCTCCCTCACAATATGTCTGTTGACGTGACAGCAAATATTGATTCCTACCGGAAGTCCCGCAATGTGAGTCGGGTATGTATTAACATTTACCGCAAGAGCTGTTGTTGTTCCTCCAAGACCTCCAGGTCCGATACCAAGCTTATTGATCGTCTCAAGCATCTCTTCTTCCAGATCCTTGACCCACTGGATGTCTGAGTGTGTGCCAACTTCACGTGTCAGGGCATCCTTTGCCATAAGAGCACATTTTTCAAAGGTACCACCAATTCCGACACCGACTACCATCGGCGGACAGGCATTCGGTCCCGCATCCTGAACAGCTGTCAGAATTGCATTCTTCACACCTTCAATCCCATCTGCAGGCTTCAGCATAAAGACACGGCTCATATTCTCGCTTCCAAATCCCTTCGGAGCAACTTTAATCTTTACTTTATCCCCCGGCACAATGTTATAGTGAATAACTGCCGGTGTGTTATCTTTCGTATTCTCACGGATGATCGGGTCACCTACAACAGACTTTCTAAGATATCCTTCCACATATCCCTGGCGCACACCCTCATTGATGGCATCCGTAAGACTTCCACCTTCAAAGTGTACCTCCTGACCAACTTCTATGAACACGACCGCCATACCGGTATCCTGACAGATTGGGATCATATCCTCTCCTGCAATCTTTAAATTCTCCTGAAGCTGTGTCAGAATCTGCTTTCCAAGCGGTGCTTCCTCCGTCTCCACAGCCTTTTTCATCGCTATATCCATATCCTCAGACAGAAAATGATTCGCCTGAATACACATTTCTTTAATATTTCTCGTAACTATACTTACATCGACTGAACGCATAATGATCTCCTTTCATCTCTTTTTTCATTTTACCCTGTCACTTAGTGATATACAAGACAAAAAAATCTGCAGCCTCGGATTTTCATGTCCTGCAGCTACAGATTTTTTTATAGTCTTATTAAGTTTTCTTTTCTCAGACAGTATAACTTTTATTCTTCGTCACTTTCTAACGCCAGTGAGTCTACGTCTAGCTGGTCCACTTCTACTCCGTCTTCGCCGAAGATTTCTTTCTTTTTGGCTTCTTCTTTTTCTTCGTCTCTGACTTTTGCGATACTTGCTACGGTCTCTTTATCTTTCAGGTTGATGAGTTTGACTCCGGATGTGATTCTTCCGAGTACGGAGATTCCGGAACACAGCATACGGATGATGATTCCGTCTGTGTTTATGATCATAATCTCATCGTCTTCGTCAACTGCCTTGATTCCGATGACATTTCCTGTCTTTTCAGTGATCTTGTAACACTTCACTCCTTTGCCGCCACGGTTCTGTGCTGTAAATTCATGGATGTCTGTACGTTTACCCATACCTTTTTCAGATACGATCAAAAGATCATGTCCCTGGGTCACAAGCTGCATTCCAATCACTTCGTCGCGGTCTGCAAGGTTGATTCCGCGTACTCCCATGGAGTTACGTCCTGTTGCTCTTACGTCGGTCTCATTAAAGCGGATACACTGACCATACTTCGTTGCAAGAATGATTTCCTGATTGTTGTCTGTGAATTTTACTTCGATCAGTTCATCCTCATCACGCAGTGTAATTGCGGCAAGTCCTGTCTTTCTTACATTCATGTACTCGCGAAGTGATGTCTTCTTCACAAGACCTTTCTTCGTTGCCATGATCAGATAATCCTGATCGCGGTAGTAATCAATCGGGATTACTGCGGTAATCTTCTCGCCCGGCATTAACTGGAGCAGGTTGATGATCGCAGTTCCTCTTGATGTGCGGCTTGCCTCCGGAATCTCGTAACCTTTCAGTCTGTAGACACGTCCGGTGTTCGTAAAGAACATAATGTAGTGGTGCGTATTCGTCATGAATAGCTCTTCCACATAATCTTCATCCAGAGTCTGCATACCTTTAATTCCCTTACCGCCACGATTCTGTGCCTTAAATGTATCATCAGACATACGCTTGATGTAACCAAGCTTTGTCATGGTAATTACAATATTCTCCTTCGGAATCAGATCCTCCATGGAAATGTCATACTCGTCAAATCCGATGGATGTTCTTCTGTCATCACCATATTTATCCTTAATGACAAGGATTTCTTCACGAATCACTCCAAGAAGTAATTTTTCGTCTGCCAGAATTGCCTCCAGTCTCTCAATCTGAGCCATAAGTTCTGCATATTCTTTCTCAAGCTTCTCTCTTTCCAATCCGGTCAGAGCACGCAGACGCATATCTACGATAGCCTGAGCCTGAACATCATCCAGTTCGAATTTCTCCATGAGTTCTGCTTTTGCAGCCTGTACCGTACTGGAACCACGGATGATCCGGATAACTTCGTCAATATTATCAAGCGCGATCAATAATCCTTTTAAGATATGCGCTCTTTCTTTTGCTTTGTTCAGTTCGTACTTTGTACGACGTGTCACAACATCTTCCTGATGCTTCAGGTAATATCCAAGAAGCTCTAAAATATTCATGACTTTTGGCTGTTTGCCGACCAGTGCCAGCATAATCACGCCAAATGTATCCTGAAGCTGTGTATGTTTGTAAAGCTGGTTCAGCAATACATTTGCATTGACATCTTTACGAAGTTCAATAACAATACGCATACCTTCACGGCTGGACTGATCACTTAAGTCTGTGATTCCATCCACCTTCTTGTCACGTACCAGCTCTGCGATCTTCTCGATCAGACGGGCCTTATTGACCATGTACGGAAGCTCTGTAACAATGATGCGGCTCTTTCCATTCGGCATCGTCTCAATGTTCGTTACGGCACGTACACGAATCTTACCACGTCCTGTTCGATATGCTTCCTCGATTCCTCTTGTACCAAGAATCTCTCCACCGGTCGGGAAATCTGGTCCCTTGATGATCTCAAGGATTTCTTCCATTGTTGTCTCGCTTTTATCTGCAATCTTGTTATCGATAATTCTGACTACTGCGTCAATGATCTCACGAAGATTGTGCGGCGGGATATTTGTTGCCATACCTACGGCGATACCGGATGTACCGTTCACCAGAAGGTTCGGGAATCTTGCCGGAAGTACAACCGGCTCTTTCTCCGTCTCATCAAAGTTTGGCATGAAGTCTACCGTATCTTTGTTGATATCAGCAGTCAGTTCCATGGAAATCTTACTCAATCTTGCCTCTGTGTAACGCATAGCCGCTGCTCCGTCACCGTCCACAGAGCCGAAGTTTCCATGCCCGTCAACGAGCGGATATCTGGTAGACCATTCCTGAGCCATATTAACCAATGCTCCGTAAATAGAACTGTCACCGTGAGGATGATATTTACCCATTGTATCACCGACGATACGGGCTGATTTTCTGTGCGGTTTATCCGGTCCATTGTTCAGCTCGATCATGGAGTAAAGAATTCTTCTCTGTACAGGTTTCAATCCGTCTCTTACATCTGGAAGCGCACGGGAAGCAATAACACTCATGGCATAATCGATATAGGAGGTCTCCATCGTCTTCTTTAGGTCGACCTCATGGACTTTATCAAAAATATTGTCTTCCATTTATCTATTTTCCTTTCTGCAAAGCGAACATATTTCGCTGATATTTAAATGTCAAGATTCTGTACATACTGTGCATTTTCTTCGATGAACTCACGTCTTGGCTCTACCTTATCTCCCATCAGTGTTGTAAATGTGAGATCCAGCTCGCTTGCTGTCTCATCATCCATTGTGACACGAAGGAGTATGCGGTGCTCTGGATCCATAGTAGTATCCCAAAGCTGCTCTGCATCCATCTCTCCAAGACCTTTGTAACGCTGAATTTTATTATTGTTATCACGCCCAACTTCCTGCAAAATGCTGTCTAGTTCTTCGTCGCTGTATGCATACCAAACTTTTTTATTTCTTTCGAGCTTATAAAGTGGCGGCTGTGCCAGATACACGTATCCTTCTTTGATCAAATCTGGCATAAATCTATACATAAATGTCAGAAGCAGTGTACTGATATGTGCTCCATCCACGTCGGCATCGGTCATGATGATGATCTTGTGATAACGTAATTTGCTGATATCAAAGTCTTCATGGATTCCGGTTCCAAATGCCGTGATCATGGCTTTGATCTCCGCATTTCCATAAATTCGATCCAGTCTTGCCTTCTCAACATTGAGGATCTTACCACGAAGTGGAAGGATGGCCTGTGTTGCACGGTCTCTGGCTGTCTTTGCGGAGCCACCGGCGGAGTCTCCCTCTACGATGTAGATTTCGCATTTTTCCGGATTCTTGTCAGAACAGTCTGCAAGCTTACCAGGAAGTGACATACCGTCAAGGGCTGATTTCCTTCTTGTCAGATCTCTCGCTTTTCTTGCAGCCTCTCTCGCACGCTGTGCCATCACAGACTTCTCAACGGTTACTTTAGCGACCTGAGGATTCTGTTCCAGGAAAATCTGAAGCTGTTCACTGACAACACTATCAACTGCTCCTCTTGCCTCACTGTTTCCAAGTTTCTGCTTTGTCTGACCTTCGAATTGAGGATCCTCGATCTTGACACTGATAATTGCAGTCAGTCCCTCACGGATATCCTCACCTGTCAGGTTCGGCTCATTATCTTTTAAAAGTTTATTCTTTCTTGCATAATCATTAAATGTCTTTGTTAACGCATTTCTAAATCCGACAATATGAGTTCCGCCTTCCGGAGTCGTAATATTATTTACAAATCCGTAGCTGTTCTCATTGTAGGAATCATTGTGCTGCATTGCAACTTCAACAGATACATTGTTGACGATTCCCTCACAGTAAATAATCTGCTCGTAAAGCGGAGTCGTACTGCGGTTCAGATACTCAACAAATTCTTTGATTCCACCTTCATAGTGGAAAGTCTTCTCAATCGGCTCTTGTGGTCTTTCATCGCGAAGAACGATCTTCAGTCCCTTTGTCAGAAATGCCATCTCACGGAATCTCTGCTGTAAAATGCTGTAATCAAAGATTGTTGTCTCAAAAATCTCTCCATCCGGCAGGAATGTGACCTTTGTTCCTGTCTTTCCCGGCTCACATTCTCCGATGACTTCCAGCTTCTTTGCAACTTTTCCTCGCTCATAGCGCTGTCTGTATACTTTTCCTTCGTGACAGATTTCAACTTCCAGCCAAACAGAAAGCGCATTTACAACAGATGCACCTACTCCATGAAGTCCTCCGGATACCTTGTATCCTCCACCACCGAATTTTCCTCCGGCATGAAGCACCGTAAATACGACTTCAACTGCCGGAAGTCCTGATTTATGGTTGATTCCGACCGGAATTCCACGTCCATTATCTGTGACAGTAACGGAATTATCCGGATTGATCGTTACGTGAATGGTATCACAGAATCCTGCCAACGCCTCATCAACCGCATTATCAACAATCTCATATACCAGATGGTGAAGACCTCTTGATGAGGTACTTCCAATATACATTCCCGGACGCTTTCTTACAGCTTCCAGTCCTTCCAGTATCTGAATTTCGTCTGCGCCATATTCGTGCTGTACCTTTTCTGTAGCCATACTAATCCTCCTAGTTTTCCTTTATCACTTGTCCGTTCTGGACATGAAATACTTTATTGACTTCAAATCTATGATTTACAAATTCATCCACTCCTGTACAGGTAATGAGTGTCTGTATATCATGAATACTGTCTAATAAATAGTTTTGCCTGTGTTTATCAAGTTCAGACAACACATCGTCAAGTAACAGAACCGGTGTGTCTCCGATCACTCTTTTCACCAGCTCGATTTCTGCCAGTTTCAATGACAATGCTGCGGTCCTTTGCTGTCCCTGGGATCCGAATCTCCGGATGTCCAGATTCCCGACCATAAAACAGACGTCGTCTCGATGAGGCCCTACCGAAGTACTCTTCATCCTGATATCTCGCTGTCTGTTCATCTCAAGAGCCTGCTCAAGAGACATGTTTTTCGTACTCGGTTCGTAGATCAGACGGATTTCTTCCTTACCGCCAGTCAGTTTCTTATGTATTCCGGAAACAATTTCGTTCATTTCGTCAACAAATTGTTTCCTCCTCGCAATGATTGCATTGCCATACTGAACAAGCTGGAGATTCCAGATGTCCAGAGTCTCCATTGCATCTTGCCGGTATGCACTGTCTTTTAGTAAATGATTTCTCTGATTTACGATCCGACTGTAATTGGATAAATGATTAAAATATACTTTATCAAGCTGTGACAGCTCTAAATCTATGAACTTTCTTCTTCCCGCCGGACCATTTTTTATAATGTTCAGATCTTCCGGTGAAAAAAATACGAGATTTACAATGCCAAATAATTCTCCGGCTTTGCGTATCGGAATCTTATTAATAGCAACACCTTTCGGCCGGTTCTTCTTCAGATGCATGTCAATCTGATCCTGAATCCCGCGTTTTTCAACAATCACCTCAATGTGTGATTCCTCTGCCCCGAACCGGATCATATCCCGGTCTTTGCTCCCTCTGTGGGACTTCGTCGTCCCGGACAGATAGACAGCCTCCAGAATATTCGTCTTTCCCTGAGCATTATCCCCGTAGAAAATGTTGGTGCTGCCGTCAAATTCCAGATTCAAAAGCTCGTAGTTTCTAAAATTTTTCAGTTTCAAAGATTTAATCTTCAATTTTGATTTCTTCTCCGCCAAATGATACAACATCCCCGCCGTATAATTTCCTTCCACGGCGAGTATCGATTTCTCCATTTACAGACACCTGTCCGTCCTGGATGACTTCTTTTGCCTCAACGCCCGATTCAACAAGACCGGCTGCTTTTAATGCCTGCCCAAGCTTTATAAATTCATCACGCAATTTGATTGTTTCCATAGTCGCTCCTTTATATTTACAAAAAATGAATAAATGTATAATTATTCATGCATTTTTATGAATAATATTAGTATTTTCGTATAATTATGCACTCATTATACATTTGCATTAAAGTTTACAGGAAGGATAAGATAAATATAGCTTTCTGTCTCATCCTTGATGAAGCAAGGTGCTTTTGCATTCATCAGATAAAGTGTAACCTCTTCATCATCAATAACACGCAGTGCGTCAATCAGGAATTTCGGATTGAATCCGATCAGAAGATCTTTTCCATCCTTGGAAATCATAATCTCTTCATTCATGGATCCGATCTGAGATTTGATTTTTAACTCCATCATTTCATCCTGGATGTCAATGATAATCGGTTTTTTATCTCCTTCTTTGATGAGAAGTGTTGCGCGGTCGATACAATTTAAGAATTCTTTTTTGTTAATTCTTACTTTTGTATCGTAATCACTGGACAGCATCTGATCAATTTTAAAATAATCGCCTTCAATAAGTCTGGAAACAACAATTGTATTGTCAAATTCAAACACAATATGGTTATTTGTATAAGAAATTTCAGCCATACTCTCAGCTTCTCCGGATAAAATTTTGCTAATTTCAATTAAAGTTTTACCAGGTACAACCATCTTATAATCACTGACTGGATTTTTCAATTCAATTTTACGGATAGAAATTCGATGTCCATCCAAGGATGCAACTCTTAAAACATTATCTTTTATTTCAAATAATTCTCCGGTCATTAATTTGTTGCTTTCTGTATCAGCAATAGAAAAGATCGTCTGGCGAATGACTTCTTTCAAAGTAAACTGTGAAATTGCTATAGAATCATCTTTCTCAATAATTGGAAGATAAGCAAATTCATTACCAGGTTTTCCGGAAATATCGAACTTTGCCTTTTCACACACAATAGTTGTCTGAAGTCTGTCATCAGTTTCTATAGAAACTTCATTATCCGGAAGTTTTCTAACAATTTCAGAAAAAATCTTTGCATCAATGGCAATCATACCACGATCAATGATCTCACCTGCAATTTCTGTCTGGATGCCAAGTTCCATATCGTTGGCAGTCAACTTAATAATGTCAGTAGTGGCATCAATTAAGATACATTCCAATATTGGCATTGTTGTTTTTCCAGGAACAGCTTTAGAAACAATATTAACTCCTTTTACAAGGTCTGATTTGTTACATACGATTTTCATATGTGTAAAACTCCTTTCCCACGTTACGCATATATAGAAATAAATAAATTTTTTCCGCCTTATTCGCCTTAGGGGCTGTGGATAAGAGGAAAACCCCTGCGCGTCCAGTAAACTCAGGCGTTTCGCGCTTTGATAAGTCTGTGAAATTAAACTGGAAAATGTGTGGAACTGCTTTGGAAAACATTTTTGTTGCTTTTTGAAAAAATGGACAAAAAATCACTTCTCCACACTATATCCAAATAAATCGGAGGATTTTCCACGCTCTGTCCACATACTATCCACATAAACATCCAAAAATGTGGATAATGTGGATAAATTGTGGATAACTATACGGAAAATCCTAAGCCGGGTTGATTTTCTTCTTTATTATATTGATTGTATTCGCCATCATCTCATCTGATTCGATATCCTTGGCGATCTTTTCTACTCCATATTTGACAGTAGAGTGGTCTTTACCTCCAAGAACTGCACCAATTCCTTTCAGGGCAGTATCGGTCATAGTACGCATCAGATACATACAGATCTGACGTGGAACGGCAATCTCTGAATCACGTTTTTTGCTTTTAAGGTCAGCAACGGTGATACCAAAATGATCCGCAACGATATCAAGTATCAGTTCCGGAGTAACTTCTCTTCTATTATCAGAAGAGATAATATCTTTTAATGCTTCTGCTGCAAGAGCAATATCAATCGGATTATTATTGTTGTTGAGCTTATAGAGGGCAATGAGTTTATTCAGAGAACCTTCCAGCTCACGGATGTTAGATTTGACGTTGGCCGCAATATAGTCCAGTACGTCATTCTTAATGTTATATTTTTCCAGATGATCCAGTTCGATCTTCTTCTGGAGAATTGCCATACGTGTCTCATAATCCGGAGATGAGATATCAGCAATGAGACCCCACTCAAAACGTGTGCGGAGTCTGGATTCCAGTGTCTCGATATCTTTCGGAGGTTTATCACTGGAGATTATGATCTGTTTTCCAAGTGTATGAAGGTGATTGAAAGTATGGAAGAACTCTTCCTGAGTACTTTCCTTACCTATTATAAACTGGATATCGTCAATCAACAGAACATCAATGTTCCTGTATTTATCACGAAAGTTCAGCATGGCAGATTCATTACCGGCTGTTTTTCCATTCCTCAGGGCATCGATCAGTTCGTTGGTGAACGTCTCACTGGTTACATATAATACTTTTTTCTTCGGATTCTTGTCCAAAATGAAGTGTGCAATGGAATGCATCAAATGGGTTTTTCCAAGTCCAACACCTCCATATAAAAAGAGAGGGTTGTACACTTCACCGGGAGATTCGGCAACGGCCAGTGAAGCTGCATGAGCGAAGTTGTTATTTCCGCCTACAACAAAAGTATCAAAAGTATATTTTGGATTCAGCCCTGCTTTCTCTGCTAAGGACTTCGTCTTTTTCTTTTGACCGTTATCAATAGATGCATTATGAATTTCATTCAGTTTATCGTCATCTTCCGATACAAACTGTATCTCGTACTCTTTGCCTGTAATCTCAGCAATACATACCATGAGTGGGAGACGGTACTTCTTATCGATGTATTCGACACTGGAATCCTTGTTCACAAGAATATAAGCAGTGTCATCGATGACATCGTAAACTTTCAGCGGCTTTATCCACGTATTAAAGGATACGTTCAGCAGCTCGTGTTCCACTCGTAAATGTTCGATGATCTCAGGCCATTTTTCTTTCACTTCGTTCATTTTAAACAAACTCCTACTTCCCAAGTCTACTCTTTATCTATTTTACATCAAAATATGTATTTAAGCAATTAAAAAGTAAAGAAAATCATCGGTAATGCTTGACGTATCAAGATTTTTTTTATATAATCAAAGCTGATGTCTTAAGAAAAAATATGGGGCAACCCTTGGAAAAATATAAGGAGGTGGATATCTATGAAAATGACATTCCAGCCAAAAAAGAGACAAAGATCTAAAGTACATGGTTTCAGATCAAGAATGAGCACTGCAGGCGGAAGAAAAGTACTTGCAGCAAGAAGAGCAAAAGGAAGAAAGAAATTATCAGCGTAGGCCGCATATATGTGGCCTTTTCTTCTTTCAAAAAATAGGAGATTAAAGCATGAAATATTCCGAATCATTGAAAAAACATAAGGATTTTCAACATGTATATAAAAAAGGAAGTTCTTATGCGAACAAGTATCTTGTCATGTATGTACTGGAGAATCAGACGGAAGGTAATCGATTGGGAATATCTGTAAGTAAAAAAGTGGGAAACAGTATCGTAAGACACCGATTAACTAGGTTGATCCGAGAGAGTTACCGGCTACAAGAAGACATGTTCAGCAGTGGGCGCGATATCGTAGTTATCGCAAGAGGTGCAGCTAAGGGTAAGAATTACCGCGACATAGAGAGCGCACTGATCCACCTGGCACGTCTTCATAATATATATAAGGGGTAATTGCGTGATGAAGAAGATTCTGCTTGGTATCATCAGATTCTATCAAAAGTATTTATCAGGAGCAAAAGGATATTCTTCCTGTAAGTATTATCCAACCTGTTCCAGATATGCGATAGAAGCAATTGAAAAGTACGGGGCCTTTAAGGGAGGTCTTCTTGCTGCCTGGAGAATTTTGCGTTGCAATCCTTTTTCAAAAGGAGGATATGACCCTGTTCCTTAAAAAGAATTAAAAAATCCGATGGAGGAAAAAGAGATGGTAGGAAGTTTACTAAGTGCAGCACACTGGCCGATTGTCGGACAGATCTGCTGGGTATTAGGTAAAGTCATGAATTTTATCTATACGATGTTAGATGGCGCACTTCCAAGTGACACTGGTCTGGTTGGTATATCTATTATCCTGTATACGATTCTTGTATATACCCTGATGCTGCCGATGACAATTAATCAGCAGAGATCATCTAAGATGCAGGCCGTTGTACAGCCGGAAGTCATGGCTATCCAGAAGAAGTACAAGAACAAAAAAGACCAGGCTTCAATGATGAAGCAGCAGGAAGAGATACAGCAGGTGTATGACAAGTATGGCGTATCTATGATGGGCGGATGCCTTCCGTTACTGATCCAGATGCCGTTCCTGTTCGCATTGTATCCGGTCATTTACAGTATTTCTGATTATGTACCAAATATTACAGCTCAGGCAAATAAGTTTCTCACAATTCCGGATATGACAATCACTCCGGGTAACATGCTTAGTATGGCAAAAAGCGGAGAGACAATGGGATATTCAGCGGCAGCGCTGGTTATCACAGCAATTTTACTTCCGGTATTATCTGCATTTACACAGTATCTGAATATGAAACTGTCTATGGCAGTAAATGGTTCTAACAGACCGGCAGATAAAAATGACCCGACAGCAGCAACAATGAGAACTATGAATATGACAATGCCTCTGTTCTCACTGGTTATGGTATTTACATTACCGACTGGTATCGGTATCTACTGGATCGTCAGTGCAATCGTACGTATGGTTCAGCAGGTATTTATCAACAAACATCTCAGTAAGATGTCAGTGGATGACATGATTGAGAAGAATAAAGAAAAAGCGCAGAAGAAGAAAGAAAAACGTGGCGAAAAAGCAGAGAAGATCAACGCTATGGCTCAGACAAATACAAAGAGCATCAAATCTTCTGCAACACAGAGTTCTTCTATGTCTGATAAAGAAAGAGAAGAAAAACTCGAAAAAGCAAGAGCAAATGCGAAACCGGGAAGTCTTGCTTCAAAAGCCAATATGGTTAAGAATTTTAATGAGAATAAGTAAGGGGGCATATATTCATGGATTACATTACTGTAACAGCAAAGAATCTTGATGATGCGATTACAGAAGCGTTAGTTCAGTTAGAAGTAACAAGTGATCGTCTTGATTATGAAGTTATCGAAAAAGGAAGCGATGGTTTTCTTGGATTCGGTAGAAAACAGGCCGTTATCAAAGCCCGCAGAAAAGAAGAGCCTGTAGTCGAAGTAAAAGCTGAGAAAAAAGAAGAGAAACCTGTAAAGGTCGAGAAGGCAGCAAAAGTTGAGAAGACAGAGCATGCAGAGAAAAAAGAATCAGTAAAAACTGAGACTAAGAATGAATTTAAGAAAGAGCATAAGAAAGAGAAAGATTTCAAAAAAGCTCCGAAAAAAGAAGTAAGAGAAGAGACAGAACTTGCAAAAGTTGAGCCGGCTACCATTGAAGCTTGTGAGAAATTTGTAGAAGATGTTCTGAATGCCATGAATATGGAAGAGGTAAAGGTTACTTCTACAATTGATGAGGAAGGTGCACTGAGCATCACTATGGAAGGTAAGAACATGGGTATCCTGATCGGTAAGAGAGGACAGACACTGGATTCTCTTCAGTATCTTACCAATCGTGTAGCTAACAAGATGCAGGATGGATACGTTCGTGTAAAACTTGACACAGAGGATTATAGAAGAAGAAGAAAAGAGACTCTTGAGAATCTTGCAAAGAACATTGCAAGCAAAGTAAAGAGAACAAGAAGAACAGTTGCACTTGAGCCAATGAATCCATATGAGAGAAGAATCATTCACTCAGCACTGCAGTCTGATCCGGCTGTATCTACACACAGTGAAGGTGAAGAGCCTTACAGAAAAGTCGTTGTAACACTGGCAAGAAGATCCGGTGGCTCTCATAATTATGAGAAATACGACAAATAGAAGATAAAATTACAAAGCAGGGGTTTAAAAAACCTCTGCTTTTTTGTACAATAAAATAATGATGCCGGGATAATTCTACGATATAGCCTCCGGCAGGGCGCACATTGTCCGGTGGACAATGGTTTTGCGCCGACCGAAACGGAGTGTAGACTTGCAGAGGTGAGCAGTAGAAGTATGTCATGCAATTGCATGAAGCGCACCTCGCAGCAAGAATGCCGAGTCATTCTTTAATGAGGTAAAGAAGTGCGAGAGTGCACAGCACGAAGCAGTTCGTAAGGCATCATGTGTACAGGTGAAAATAACAGGGAGGATATAGAATGAGAAATGAGTCTGGCACAATCGCAGCCATATCTACCGCCATGAGTAATTCCGGAATTGGAATTGTCAGAATGAGTGGAGAAGAAGCTGTCGAGATTGCAGAGCGCATATATAAAGGGAAAAATGAAAAAAAGCTGTCAAAACAGCCTACGCATACCATTCACTACGGGTATATTGTAGACGGAGAAGATACGATTGATGAAGTGCTTGTGATGCTGATGCGTGGACCGCACAGCTATACAGGAGAAGATACTGTGGAAATCAATTGCCATGGTGGTGTGTATGTTGTGCGAAGAATTTTGGAGACGGTGATAAAATATGGCGCAAGACCTGCAGATCCAGGCGAATTTACAAAGCGCGCATTTTTAAATGGAAAGATGGATCTGTCCCAGGCAGAGGCGGTAGGAGATCTCATTTCCTCAAAAAATGAGTATGCACTTCGAAGTTCCGTCAGCCAGTTGAAGGGGAATATTAAGAAAGAGATCCAAAAAATACGTGAAGAAATTCTGTATCATACAGCATTTATCGAGACAGCACTGGACGATCCGGAACACATCAGTGTGGACGGTTATGGCGAGAAGCTTGAAGTTGTCGTGGAAGATCATATGAAGAGCTTGAAACATTTATTATCCACTTGTGATGATGGAAGAATGATCAAAGAAGGAATTAAGACAGTCATCGTAGGAAAGCCAAATGCCGGAAAATCTTCCCTGTTAAATGTGTTATTAGGTGAAGAGCGTGCAATTGTAACTGAGATTGCCGGAACAACGAGAGATGTACTGGAAGAGCATATGAATCTGCAGGGAATCTCATTAAATATCGTAGACACAGCAGGAATCCGTGATACCGAGGATGTGGTAGAGAAGATTGGTGTAGACCGTGCAAAAGAAAATGCAAAGGATGCCGACCTTATCATGTATGTCATTGATGCATCAGCGCCACTGGATGAGAATGACGATGATATTATGCGTATGATCTATGGTAGAAAAGCTATTATTCTGTTAAATAAAGCGGATCTTAATATAATTCTTGGAAAAAACGAGATAAAGAAGAAATATTCCGAGATTAATCAGTTAGAAAGTTGTGATATTTTTCCTGCAATTATAGAGATATCTGCGAAAAACGGGCAGGGGATCGGTGAATTGGAACAGACATTGAAAGAGATGTTTTTTGAAGGGGAAATATCTTTTAACGATGAAATTTATATTACAAATGTGCGACATAAAACAGCATTGAACAATGCTTATGAGGCATTAAAAAAGGTAAAAGAAAGCATAGATATGGGTATGCCGGAAGATTTTTATTCTATTGATCTGATGGATGCCTACGAAGAACTTGGAAGTATAACCGGAGAGACGATAGGAGAAGATTTGGTCCATGAAATATTCAGCAAATTCTGTATGGGAAAATAAAGACGAATATGATATTGCAGTAATTGGAGCAGGACATGCAGGCTGTGAGGCAGCTCTGGCGGCTGCAAGAATGGGATTTAAGACAGTAGTATTTACCGTCAGCGTGGAGAGTATTGCCATGATGCCTTGTAATCCGAATATTGGAGGAAGTTCAAAAGGACATCTTGTCAAAGAAGTTGACGCTCTTGGCGGTGAGATGGGCAAGGTCATTGATAAGACATTTATTCAGTCAAAGATGTTGAATCAATCAAAAGGACCGGCAGTACATTCACTGCGTGCCCAGGCAGATAAGGAACAGTACAGCAGAACAATGAGGAGAGTGCTGGAAAACCAGGAAAATCTGGATGTCAGACAGACGGAAGTGATAAATATCCTGACTGAAGAAGTCTGTGAAAGTGGGAAGAAAAAAGTTATTGGTGTTCAGATACTCTCTGGGGGTATATATCGAGTAAAAGCAGTCGTATTGTGTACCGGAACATATCTCCGTGCGAGATGCGTATATGGTGAGGTCAGTAATGCAACCGGTCCGAATGGTTTGCAGGCTGCAAATCATCTGACAGAATGTATGAAGAATCTTGGAATTAACATGTACCGTTTTAAGACGGGAACTCCGGCAAGAATCGATAAAAAATCTATAGATTTCAGTAAAATGGAAGCGCAGTATGGTGATGAAAGAATCACACCATTTTCATTTACCACTAATCCGGATGATATTCAGATTGACCAGGTGCCATGCTGGTTAACCTATACTAACGAAAAGACACATGAGATTATCCGTAATAATCTGGATCGTTCTCCATTATATTCCGGAATGATAGAAGGAACAGGACCGAGATATTGTCCATCTATTGAGGATAAAGTAGTAAGATTTGCGGACAAGAACAGACATCAGGTATTTATAGAGCCTGAAGGAATTGATACAAATGAAATGTACATCGGAGGTATGTCCAGTTCTTTACCGGAGGATGTCCAGTATGATATGTATAGATCTGTTGCAGGTCTGGAACATGCCAAGATTGTAAGAAATGCATATGCAATTGAGTACGATTGTATAGATGCAAGACAGTTAAAGCCATCATTGGAATTCAGAGAGATTGAAGGGTTATTTAGCGGAGGACAGTTCAATGGAAGTTCCGGTTATGAAGAAGCTGCATGCCAGGGACTGATTGCAGGTATCAATGCAGCAAGAAAGCTTCAGAAAAAAGAAGCAGTTGTACTGGATCGATCTCAGGCATATATTGGCGTTTTGATTGATGATCTGGTGACAAAAGAAAGTCATGAACCATATCGTATGATGACATCCAGAGCGGAATACCGGTTACTTCTAAGACAAGATAATGCAGATCAAAGAATGACGGAGATAGGATACGAGATTGGATTAATTTCACAGGATAGATATGACCGTTTAAAATTAAAAGAAAAATTGATTGAAGAAGAAGTATCACGTGTAGAGCATGTGCATGTAGGAACAAGTGAAAAGGTTCAGAATTTACTTGCGCAGTACCAAAGCACGCCACTAAATTCCGGAATTTCACTGGCAGAACTTATCAGAAGACCGGAATTAACTTATCAGGTACTTGCTACAATCGATGAGGCAAGACCGGAATTTCCAAAAGATTTGTCAGAAGAAGTCTCTGAGCAGGTAAATATATCAATTAAATATGATGGATATATTAAGCGCCAGAAAAAACAGGTAGAACAGTTCAAAAAACTTGAAAATAAGAAAATACCAGAAAATATAGATTATGATCAGGTGAAGAGTCTTAGAATCGAAGCAGTTCAAAAATTAAAGGAATTCCGTCCGGTTTCTATTGGACAAGCTTCTAGAATTTCCGGAGTATCACCTGCAGATATATCTGTATTACTTGTATATCTAGGCGGCAGATAAAATAATTCGAGATTCTTGAATGTGCGTATTTTGCAAAAAGAATGCTGAGAATATTTTTAAATTAATATATGAAGAACTGAATTAATATGGATAAATAGAAGAATATAGAAGAATGAAAATAGTTAGGAACAGATATGAATAATAAAGAACAGAGATTAATCGAAAATATGAAAATGATATCTGTAGAACTTACAGATAAACAGGTATCTCAGTTCATCAAATTCTATGAAATGCTTGTAGAGTGGAATAAGGTCATGAACCTCACAGGTATTACAGAATATGATGAAGTAGTTATGAAACATTTTGTGGATAGCTTATCTATTGTGAAAGTAAATGGATTTGATAATGTAACGTCTATTATTGACGTAGGAACTGGAGCAGGATTTCCGGGTATTCCACTAAAAATAGTATTCCCAGAGATAAAAATCACATTATTAGATTCATTGAACAAGCGAATTAAGTTCTTAAATGCTGTTATAGATGAACTTGAGCTGGAAAATATAGAAACAATACACGGAAGAGCAGAGGACTTTTCGAAGAAAGAAGATTACCGTGAACAATATGATCTGTGTGTTTCCCGTGCAGTAGCAAATCTGGCGACTTTATCAGAATATTGTCTTCCTTATGTAAAAGTAGGTGGATGTTTTATGCCTTATAAATCCGGAGAAATTGATGAAGAGTTAAACAACTCAAAAAAAGCAGTACAGATATTAGGTGGAAAAATCGAAGAAGTGGTAAAATTCCAGTTGCCAGATACAGATATCGGAAGATCATTTGTAAAAATAAAGAAGAACAAGAATACTGCAAAGAAATATCCGCGAAAAGCAGGTTTGCCGGCGAAAGAACCATTATAAGATTGAGATGTTTCACGTGAAACATTATATAAAAGTATAATAGTAATAGTAAATAGAAAAAGGACTTTCTCAAACAGGTCATTTCAATTCATTGCTGCGTCGTATATTATTATATCAAAAATTAAACTCGTCTCTACGAGACTCAAACAGTAATTTTTGATATAAAACTATACTCGCAATGAATTGAAAAACAACCTATGCTTGAAAAAGTCCTTTTTCTATTATATATCGTAGTCACTACTTATATATAAGAATGTTTCACGTGAAACATTGAAAAGAAGTGAAGATAAGAATATCCATTTCAATCCTATGTTAAAGGCGTATATGATTATATCAAAATTAAATTCGTCTCTACGAGACTCAGACGATAATTTTTGATATAACACTATACTTGTAATGGATTAAAAAACAATATATGTTTGAGAACTCTCTTTTTTTTTATTTCATATCCAAAACTCTTTTTTATATAAATATGTTTCACGTGAAACAAAATGAAAAAGCTGTTTTTTGTAATCACGTAGAATTTTTTAATTCACTAACATATGATAACAATGATATAATAAAGAAAATTGAATTATTATTAGAAACATCATACTTATTAGATACAAATGCTAATATTCCATTACTTATGGATAGTATGATGTATAGAATATAGAAAGGAATTTATATGGAAGAAATTAAACTTGCAAGTGTAAAATTTAAAAGTGCTGGTAAGATCTATTATTTTTCCACAAATTTAAAATTAAAAAAAGATGACCGAGTAGTTGTAGAAACTGCTAGAGGATTAGAACTTGGAGAAATATCACAGGAATTAAAAGATATATCAGAATTTAATTTAGATACAGAATTAAAAAAGATAGTTAGAAAAGCTACAAAAAAAGATATAGAAAATTATCAAAAAAATGTTAGGGATGCAAAACAAGCATTAGTAACATGTAAAGAAATTGTTTCAAGATATGATGTTAATATGCAACTTACTAATTGTGAATATACATTAGATAAAGCAAAAGTTATTTTTATGTACACTTCCGATGATCGTGTTGATTTTAGGGAACTATTAAAGGAATTAGCTGTTGTTTTCAAATGCAGAATAGAGTTAAGACAAATTGGTCCAAGAGATAAAGCAAAAGTAATTGGTGGAATTGGAACATGTGGTTTACCATTATGTTGTTCAACTCTTTTAGGAGAATTTAATGGAGTTTCTATTAATATGGCTAAAAATCAAATGTTAGCAATTAATATAGAAAAAATATCAGGTGCATGTGGAAGATTAATGTGTTGTTTAAAATATGAAGATGAAATTTATTCTTTAGAAAAAGAACGCTTTCCTAAAATAGGATCACATGTAAAATATCAAGATAAAGATGTAAAAGTAACAGGATTAAATGTTATTAATGATCTTGTTAAAATTGAAACAAATAATGGAATTGTATTCGTTGGTTTAGACGAAATTAAATTTGATAAAAATAATCATGCAGGAAAGAAAAATGGAAAACCAAGAAGTCATTAATTATTTATTAGCACATAATGATTTGAAAATTATCCAAAGAAAAGATATGTTTAACTTTTCTTTGGATACTGTTTTATTATCACAGTTTTGTACAATCAATAAAGATGTAAAAAATATTGTTGATTTTGGTACAAATAATGCGGCTATTCCATTATTGCTTTCAAAAAGAACACTTAAAAAAATTATAGGTATAGAAATTCAAGATGAAGCGGTTGATCTTGCTAGAAGAAATGTTGAGATGAATGATTTAAATGACCAAATTGAAATCGTTCATGGAGATATTAAAGATGTTGTCAAAGAGTTACCAAAAGCACAGCTGATTGTTTGCAATCCACCATTTTTTGAAGTAGGGGAAAATAGTAATTTAAATGATAATGAATATTTAACAATAGCACGTCATGAAATAAAAATTGATTTAGAAGGTATTATTTCAGCGGCAGCTTATTTATTAGACAACAAAGGAAGATTTGCAATTGTTCATCGACCTGATCGTATGATTGATATTTTAAATATTATGCAAAAATATGATATTGAACCTAAAAGAATACGTTTTGTATATCCTAAAATGAATAGAGATTCACATGTCTTATTAGTAGAAGGAATGTATAAAGGAAAAAAAGGATTAAAAATCGAACCACCATTATATGCACATAATGATGATGGAAGTTACAGTAATGAAGTAAGAAGAATGTTTGGAGAGAAGATAGATGAATAGACAAAAGAGTTTTGAAAATGAAAGACCAACATTATATTTAGTAGCAACACCTATTGGTAATTTAGATGAAATGACATATCGATCTATTAATACTTTAAAAAATGTAAAATATATTGCTGCAGAAGATACAAGAAATACTGTTAAGCTTTTAAATCATTTTGAAATTTCAACAAAACTTATTTCTCATCATGAACATAACATAAAACAATCAATTCCTAAACTTATACAATTATTAGAAGAAGGAAATGATATTGCTTTAGTAAGTGATGCCGGTTATCCTGCTATTTCTGATCCTGGATATGAATTAGTTAAAGAAGCAATAGAACATGAAATAAATGTTGTTCCTATTTCAGGATGTAATGCTTGTTTAGATGCTTTAGTTGTTTCAGGAATTGCTCCACAACCATTTATGTTTTATGGCTTTTTAGATCATTTAGATAAGAAAAAGAAAAAAGAATTAATTGATTTAAAAAAATATAAAGAAACAATTGTTTTTTATGAATCACCACATAGAATTAAAAAAACATTAAATTTAATGTTAGATATTCTAGGAGATAGAGATATTGCTTTATGTAGAGAAATTACTAAAAAACATGAAGAGATCATTAGAGGTCATATTTCTGAAATTATTTCTATTGTAGAAGAATTAAAAGGAGAAATGGTTATTGTTGTTGAAGGTAGTCAAGAAGTAGAAGAAGAAATAACTTTTGAAACAACA